>Ga0247725_1000019_pt1 | contig 259011 bp, 300 predicted proteins | sample OKSTACKMCFT3sol_FD_183021 | JGI IMG/M metagenome (GOLD analysis project Ga0247725, IMG submission 183021) | Subsurface sediment microbial communities from gas well in Oklahoma, United States - OK STACK MC-FT3-sol | ecosystem: Environmental > Terrestrial > Deep subsurface > Rock core/Sediment...
GACCCCAAACTTCCAGCGCATCATGGGCGTTGCTGAGCGCAATGCGACGCAGGATGTTCTTGATGGTTTTCGGGATCTTGCCAACACGCTGCTCGGTACGCAGACGGATCAGACGCCATTCCAGCGACAAGGCATCCGGATCATCATTGACCAGATCGACCATGGCTTCTTGGAAAGCTTCAGTGCGCTTGTAGACTTCTTCCACTTTAGCCGCAGTGAACGTGACAGAGCCGAGTACGTCTACACGAGGTTCGCCACCGGCACAGATGACAGTGTTGAACGTGGCTTTCTTGCACACCATGATCCAGCGGAAAGTGTCCAGGTCGATCGACGGCATGAGGGCCTTGATCAACGACGCGTACAGGCGCAGATAGGTGTCGCCATCGCAATAGATCATGGTCTTGTTTTCAGAAGCATGAGCTTCCTTCATTGCAGCCAGGAACTTCTCGACGTCTACCGTATCCAGAGAAGTAGCCCAATACAGCTGCTTGCCGACTTCTTCGTGGGCAGCGGGGAAGTACTCATGGCCATGCTCGGGGGAGATGGTGATGACATTGTGAGATCGGTCGATCCGACGCTCCGAGTCGACATACGTCGAATTAAACAGATGGTACATGTTCGATCCCTTTCAAGAGTTCTTGACATTCCAGCATGGAGCTGCGGGCAGCAGCTTCAAGCTTAGCCACACCGTCCGGCTCTGCAATGGCAAGCAGACCAACGAACAGCGGATTGCGCTTGCTGGCGAAGTGATGGAAGAGGTTCTTACCGGCAAAACAATACTTGTCGAACAGCATGGGGTTCCACGACAGTTCTTGTTGCTCTACCGAATTGAAGAAATTGGGGAACAGTTCATGATCGATCAGTTGGACGAAGTTGATACCGCGCAGGTCTTCACTTTCGTCTTTCTCAAACTGCTCGACCATCGATTTGGTATTCGGTGCAGTGTGCAGAGCAAACACCATGAGCGACAGAATGCGTTTGAGCCACTGTTCGATGATCTCTTCGTTTTCAGCGATGAAGTTGGCCGGATCGAAGTCCAGGAAATTCATCTCGCCCCGACAAAGCAGTAGGAGGTTGATCGCAAGATCTTCCATCTCACTGAATTTGACCAACAGCGCACTGTTGAGATACGACTTCAGCAACTCGAGTTTAGATTCTTGAGTGCTGAACGTAACCCGACAGTTGAGGTTCAAGTTGGTAAGGTACGTGAGGAACGTATCACCTTTGAACGCACTCTTGTCGTAGTCTACGACGAATTGCACGTTCTCCTTAAACTTACGTTTCAGGTCATTGATCGGGATTGGGGCAGCGGTTTCGATGATTACCAACTCGCCCTTGTCTTGATTCTCGCTCATGGTCGCTCCTAATTACCGGCGGCCACGGTTACTGTGGCAGCTGCTGTGACAACTGGTGTGGCAGATGGTGTTGGTCAGGGTCAGGGTGGTGAAGCGGGTATTGAGCGCATATGCGACCCAGAGATCTTCACATGCCTGATTGAAGTCTGCCAAATTCATCTCGTTACCGTTTGCAAACGGCATGGCCACATTATTGGCAAATGCTGGAACAAACGCAACTACGTTAGCAACTGCTGTTTGATCACTGACTACCGTGGCACCAACTGAGTAGTGCGACATGTAGATCACGATACGAGTATTACGTACACCACCAAACAGATTGGTCACGTATTTGAGTGCGTTGATGACATTGGTGGCGTTGGTTTTATCCTGATCGCCCCAGCTGTCATTAGTCCACGCAGCACCCGGTCCAGCTGTGGTTCCAGCAAACCATTCTGGAAGTGAGTACGCCGGATAGTTGTTGGTGCCCCATGCAATACCGGAAATGGCCCGGTTTCGAATCAGTGAGTTAGCGTTTGCAGTCATTCGACTGCGGCGCAGTTCTTCAGTCATGTCACACCTTCAATATCAGGTTTGAATGTTGGTTTCTACCGGAAAGGTAACGGAGTGTGTTCTTCAAGCCACCGCATCGACCGTTCTGCCAAGGGAGTCTGTGACAATCACCTCCACATAGATCGAACACGTCGCAGCCTAAACAACCCGGCTCCCATGTAAGCTCTTTTACAATTTCATTGACTCGACCGTCTGACGTCAAGAACGTCTCTATCGAATCGGTGATTTTGGCGTGGTGTTTTTGAGTGGCTGCATTAGGGCAGCCGGACAACGTACCATTGGAATTGATTGTGACCAGATTCTGTTCACAGTTCCGACAGTTAGTGTCTACCTTCACCACGTTCTTCTGGATCTTCTCTTCAAGAATATCCAAGGTCTTTATCCTGACCCGAGGAGAGCGTTCTTTATAACGTTTGAATAGCGCCAGATACCAATTGTCTTGCTCTTCGTTATTAGGGAAGATGTCAAGGTTCTCAGTAGCGCTGCCATCCAGCGTCAGTCGTTCGAGTGAACACTCTTGAATAGGGAGTGACTCCAGATGGTCCAAGAACCAATCTGGGGTCTTCTGTATCAGATCTTTACTGACCGATACCTTAACAGCAATACCAATGCCTTCATCGGACAACACTTGAAGGTTGTGCTTCCAGAGGTCGTATTGTTTCTGGTTGGACCACCTGATCCAATTGTCCCAGCTTGTCCCTATCCAGCTGCCGAAGTAATCCTTGATGAATGCGATCTGCTCATCACTCATCTTGAACGTGAGATTACTGTTGGCGCACATGGTTACATTTTCCATGTGTTTGAATCTGTCTGCAAACCGCTTGAGCTTTTCAACAGGAACGAGGAAAGGCTCACCACCATGAAACTCGAAATGGTACTGTGTATCGTCAGGATATTGCTGGATGAACTGTTCTACCCAGTCGGCGGTTGCTTCTGGATCAAACTGTGTTTTGTCGCCATTCTTGCCGTTGGTGAAACAGTGCTGGCAATTCAGGTTACAGGTTCCAGTCGTCTTGACGTAGATGACTTTATTCATGGTTAGAGCTTCTGTTCGATAAACAACTCGAGACCAAAACTGAGCATCACGGATTGTTCATGGTTGATGGCCTGGTGTTTGACACCACGCGGAATGTAAAGCATCTGTCCTTCTTCGAGCATGAAGTTACCACACTCGGTCAGGAACTCTTTTCGACCTTCCACCATGTAGATCACGACATCATCGAGATCGATGTGCATGGGAAAGCTCAAGGAATCTTTGGGTGACAGAAAGAGATGAGCAGATACGTAACCATAATGTCCATAGTGCTTGGCTAGTGCCGCAGCTACCTTGAACATAGTTTCGTTGAACCGCTCATAACCCTCGATCTTGACTGGACAGCAATCGACTTCCATCGCCTCCAGAACATCGGTAGGACCGTTCGCTAAAACAGACCCACCGTGTTTGATATATTTGACCAGTTGCTGGAGATAAGGATAGGGGCTTGCAAGAAGATCATCAATGCGAAGATCTTCCTTCTTAAGTCCGATCAAACCAAACTCAGAAATTCGATGGACCATTACAAGCCCCTCCTTTATCAGTTCATCCAGTACGCCGGCCAGACTTGACGCCACGTGCCGTCTACAGTCGCATACAGTCGACCACCTGCATTGAGCAGTTGGATTTCCTGCGTGTTACCGAGAACGGGTTCGTTAGCACCTTCCGCCACATGGCCACTCCAAGTGGCAGGCCAGAGTTGTTTCCACTGGCCGCTGATGTAACCCTGGAGCTTACCATTCACCACACGAAGGCTGGTATTGGTAGCAGTGTTCAGGCGGACATAACGGTTGTCATGGTCACCCGAGTTGATGTGGTCGAACATGGCCCCAGCTAACAGCAGAGTCGAATCGCTGTTGAGGTTTCGTGCACGAGTCACAGCGTTGGGGATGTTACTCAGACCAACCTGTGCTTTAGTGGTTTGGTGCGGGTTGTTGGTGTCCGAAATGTGGGCGTTCAGCAAATTGCCCGCAATGAACATGATCGCTTCTTTAGTCCGTTGTGGGGTCATGAAGCGGTTGCTTGCAGATCCCAGTTCGGCTTCGGCTTTGGTAGCCGTTTGGAAGTTATCAACCAGACCTAGACCCACCTGAGCTTTGGTGGTAGCGTGCGGGTTGTTGGTGTCAGCTGCGTGCGCATTGAACGCGTTGCCAACATGGAACATGATTGCCTGGTAAGTACGCAGGGGTGTCATGAATTTGTTGTTGACAGTTTGTGACTCAGCCTCTGCCCGCATGGCCGTAGCAAAGTTATCCACCATGTCGAGACCAACTTGCGCCTTGGTCACTTCATGGGGGTTATCTTTACGAGCCTCATGGATCATGGTGATTTCGGTTGCCACACGAGTCGACAGAAGGTTACTGCCGTACGGTGTCATGAACCGATCCATCAGTACACCAGCGCTAGCCTCAGCATCACTGGCAGTCAGGAAGTTATCGACGTTGCCGAGACCTACCTGCGCCTTAGTGGTACGGTGTGGATTATTGAAGTCGTCAATGTGGTTGTCCACTTTGGTATCGACTGCAACAATCTGAGCTTCCAGCTGATCACGAATGTACTGCATCTGTGCACGCAGTTCATCATGAGACGCCTCGTCACCTACCAGGATCGCATTGGTAATGCGCTCCAGCTGCCAGGTCACGTACTCCCAGCCGTAGGTGTCACCGATATCATGGATGTGGGGTGCCGGTGGATAAGCCGTCGGACGACCAAGAACAGAACCCCACTTGATGGGACGTTCATCCAGATCCAGTTCTTCGATCAGAGCAGCCAGCGCGCCGAGGTTCCACGAATACTCACCACCGATCACACGGTAGTTCATCGTGATACGAATCGGAGCATTGACTTTCAGAACGACAGCACACTGGACGTCTTTACCACTACGAAGACTAGCTTGCTGGAACGGCTGCACCAGCAGATAGTCGTCGACCGGGCGCAGAGGTTCGAGGGTGTTGGCGTCGAAGATCTCGAACGATTCGGTGAAGAAAGGGCCTGCCATAGGAACGAACACACGTGCCGTGTTCGTTGTGATATCTCGGACCTCACCGACGATTTCGTTCGTCGGCGAAGTACCATTCAGATCCAGCGGATACTGAATGATCGGTGGTAGACTCATGGAGTTACTCCACTGGTAAATGATTCATTGAGGATGGGGTGTTTCCACCCCATCTCTGTTTACGCGAAGTAATTCGCAAGCGCGTCGTCAATAACAACGCCCAGCTCGTCGCATAGCGCATCGATGGAAGTTTCCACCTTAGCAGCGGTGCTCGCCGGTGTCATGAACCGATCGGTAGCAGTGCCTGCAATCGCTTCTGCGTTAGACGCATCCGGATAGTTGCTGACGCTGCCAAGACCAACTTGAGCTTTGGTAACCTGGTGAGGGTTATCTGTGCGCTGACTGAATGAGATCAGTTGATCGATCTCGGCGCTGCCTTCTTTGAGATGAGGGCAGTACACGATATTCGCTGGCTCGACAGTGATCAGCTCAGACATCTGAGTCGGGGCATCCATCGGATTATGGATGAAGCGACGGTTCGACAGCTCAGTGATGTTCAGTCGGTTACGGCACCCGCTGGACTTCAACCAGATCTCCAATTCGGAGGTCAGGTTAGTACCCACTTGCCGTACACCAATCTCGAAAGGATTGCTTACCGGGGTGAGTTCTTTCAGGAGCAGGCTCTTGATGACCATGACCAGGTCACCCTGACCATCGATGGTATCGCGCACAGTACTGATCTCAACCAGCACCGTGTGGTGTTTGAATTCACCTTGCGAGTTATCGTCACGACCACCAGTGATCAAGAGGGTGGTGTCTGCCTGGAGGTTATCCGGAGTCGCAGCCACTTTACCGATCCGCATCCAGTGTTCACCAGGAACAACCAACTCACCGAAATCATCTTCCAGCTCAGTGATCTCCGGCACGATGAACTGGATCGATCCACCATCAACTACCTGAGAGATCTCAGCCAACACTTCGTTGTAAGTCTTACCGTCCAGTTTGGCACTGTCGGCTGCTTTGCCGGTCAGGATATCGTTTTTGGCTTCCTCGAAGGTTTTGCCGCCGAACTTAGTCGAATCACCAGCGAGGATGGTAGAGATCCAGCCCTGCAGTGCTTCTTGATCCAGGCCGAATACCAACGCCGAGTCAGCAGCCACACCGTTGTCATCGAGCTTGTTGGCTAGCAATCCATCCATGATCTCGATGCTATATGCACCTACTTGAGCAGCCGTCACTTGGTGAGGGTTGTCAAGATCGGACACGTGAGCGTTCGACATATCGCCAACAAGGGCGTTGATGGTACGGCGAGTAGCCAGCGGAGTCATGTAACGGTTATCCAGTGTTGCATCTTCGGCTTCTGCCTGACTTGCAACCGGATAGTTCATTACGAACTCGAGACCTACCTGAGCTTTGGTGGTGCCGTGTGGGTTCTGATCGTTGGCAATGTGGTCTGCCACACCATCGCCCAGCGTTTCGGTCATAACCAAAGCCAACAGTCGTGGCGTGATAATGCCGTTGTCGCCGACACCAGCGATCGCATCTTCGTCAGAAGCAATACCGATGTTTGGTACGTTACCCAAACCTACCTGTGCACGAGTCACGTTGTGCGGGTTCGATGTATTCGCGGCGTGAGCCTGGAATGCGGTTTGCACAATGGCGACGATCGCTTCACGGGTACGAGCAGGTGTCATGAACCGAGCGTTGGATGCACCAGCTTCCGCTTCCGCTTGGCTAGCAACAGCATAGTTCTGGACGTTGCTCAACCCTACCTGAGCCTTGGTGGTCTGGTGAGGATTGTTGGTGTCGTCTTTGTGCGCGTTCAGTGCATTGATCGCAATTGCTTCGATCGCCTGACGGGTGCGCAGCGGGGTCATGAACCGAGTGTTCAGAGTGCCTGACTCGGCTTCCGCAGGAGCAGCTGTGGCGTAGTTATCAACCAAACCAAGACCCACTTGAAACTTGTTGACTTCGTGTGGGTTGTTCTTGTTGTTGACGTGATCGGTCATGCCACCTTCATTCTTCTGAATGATGGCACGTTCGATATCGCCCAGGCGATCCTCGACTTCCGACATACCGACGAAATCGTCGATATTGAAGTCATGGTTCACCACCGGGAACTGGTGAGGCAACTCAACCATTTGTTCCCAGGTAGCAATGCGTGGGTTCTGCGTGACGTTAGCCAGCAGCTCGGTCATTGCTTGGTGATCGAGGACCCACTCGCCACCCAGAGTCTGGTACTCCATGCGGAGCTGACCAGCCAGAGCACGATCGTAGAACGAAATCGCACCGTAGACCGGCTTTCCAATGGTATGCGAGGCGTGAGCGAAGTGATAACCGAAGTTAAAATGCTCGCCCTCTACCAAGAGGGTACCGCCCAGAGGATTGTTTACGTTCGCACCGGCCGGATAGAGGCGCAGACGAACGCTCTCTGCATAAAACGGACCGCTACGCGGAACGATGTAGTAGTGGTCAAACATCCCACGCGATTGGATCGCTTGGGTCTCCGTAACCTTGTTGGTCACCGCGACACCCGTCGGGTCAAAAGGGTACTGCGGAATAGTTGTACTCATTTCTCTTTCTCCGTTGGGATCTCCATCGATCTGAAGACCGATTAACGGGGATCTTGGTGTACGGCACTTTTCTAAAAACAGACTGTGTCTAATATGGAATATCAAACAACTGGCATACCATTATCGTGGGAGACGCGTTAAATGTACCAATATGAAAGTGCTCTCGTGAAGCACCGCCTTCCAAACGTCCGTTTCGAGGAAAAAGATATCCGTGGCGTTTCCGTAAAGTCACTGATCAGCCTCTATGCCGAAGTGTATCTGGTACTGAGTCATCCATCGATCACTGGCAAAGTAACTCTGGTTCTTTCTGAAGCAGAAAACGAAACCACTGCTCTGGAAGAATCGGTCACGGTTGCGCAATGGCTCACCGCAAACGGCAACAACACACTCCTGACCCATCCAGGCATCCCCAAGGTCAAGGAATCTGTTGCGCTCAGTCGAGATGCTTGGCAGGCCGGCTATACCGTAGATATCTGCGTGCCGTCAGGGTCACCGCACAACGATGCATCCGACTACGACAAGACCGATATCTGGTTGACGCGCAAAGATACCAACTACGCCGATGTCATGCATCACTGTCTTGGCACAGTCAACGGCATCGTGCATCGTCTGGACGCTGACGGTGACGGCATCTACATCAAGGACGGTACTGCATCGTTCCGTAAGACCGGCAACGCTCAAGTCGGTCTGATCAGTTTCAAGAATGTCGGTCGTATCCGTACTGCCAGCATTACTCCGGAAATGATCTACAACCCAGACCCCACCAAACTGTATTCTGACAGCTTCTATCTGAAGGTACCGTTTGACACCAGCAACAAGGTCATGGGTATCGTGATCGGTGGTTACCTGCATTTGGCAACCAAAGACATCAAGGTCATTGGCCCGAATGCAATGCGTGTAAACATGAAACGTATTCCGTTCCTGGAGCGTTACATGGAATCCCGTTACCTCATTGATCTCTCCGCAATGGAGCGTTTCCACGATGTCTCTGAAGCCAACGAGGTCGACTACGATCTTCAAGGCTTCTACAGTAACGAGTGCATGCTTGAACTTCTGACTCGCAGTCAGTCGTTCATTGTCTCTGTTGAAGTCGATCACATCAACACCGACATCCTGCAGACAGAACGTAGTCAGTTGCCTGGCCGTTACTACACCTACGACAAACCACTGCTTCCACTGAGGACTCAGCTCGGCCTATTGCCAGCGTATATCTCCAGCGAAGAAGTCGGTAAGTGGGTGTTGTGCACGAACAACAACCTGCGTCAGCATCGTTTCATGGAGACCACCAACTTCCGTTGGCAGGATAAAGTGAATGAACGTCGGATCTCTGCTGAGCCCGAAACGTATCAGCGCGGTGCTTTGATCAAGTGGTTTACCAATCAGGTCGTTATTGAGTGACGTCATAGAGGGAGGGCCGATGCCCTCCCTCTATGCGCTATGGAATATCTACTGGCGGTGATCCAGTAGCACCATGACCACAAGTGGCCACACTACCAACCCGTGTAACTGGGATACCGTCGATCGACCACCACGGACTTCCAGTCGCAATAACTGGAGCGTTATGAGGTGCCTGACCGTGCGGAGCAATCTTGTCACCAAGCAGCGATATCTTCTTACCATCCCATGTCCACGTGGGTGCACCTGGTCCTGTAATAGGCCCGCCTGCACTGTCTACACCCACTAGCGATAAAGTACCCATTACGACGAGATCCCTTTAAAGCTCGGAGTCCTGAGCGTGGTGCCAGATGCTTGCAGTGTCAACACAGAGCCACCTCCATCAAGCGTTGCTTTCTTACACTTGAGATTGAAGTTGTTACCAGCTTCCAGATCAATGTCTTTCGGGGCATACCCTTTCATGAACTGCTTGTTCATCTCGATGTAAGTCCCCAACATGTTCTCCATGCGGAAGTGGGTATTCTTACTATCTATGAACGAATAGTTGCCGAGGTCATCCTGAAGCACCACTTTGCCGTTGGCCATGTCAAACTGGAAGTCGTAGGTGCAGAATTCACCATTCATCTTACTGGTCGAGAAGGTGACCATCTTGGTGTGACTACTGAACTCAACAAAATACATGTTGTCTGGATCGAACCCATCTTGCGATTCCGACGGATTGGCGTTAATCGCCCAGATAACGGTCTCCAGACGACGCAGGTCATCGTTGAGGCCCATGCTACGCCAATAGTACTTATCGTTGCTACCGAACTGCCAGAGGGAGATATACTCGCCTCGACGAATATCGGGGGCTGTCTTACGGTTAGTCTCCGGCAACCATGTTGCAGTAACGTCATTGGAGACGAACGATGTACCGCTGACTGTCTTGCCGTCCTTATCCTGAGCTTCATAGTCGAGCGTATCGACTTTATTGACCAATTCCCCATCTACAAACGGTAGTTTTTCATGGGGTGTGACGACCAGTTCTTTCGAACCAAGTTGTTTGTTCTCAGCGGCGATCCCGATAGCCACACATCGGAAGACACTGGCGGTATTATCGAACATGATCACCTCTTGTTAAATGAAACATTCAAAGCCTATCCTACAGAATTAGGGAAGGATAACCCAGATGTTTATCACAAAGCTTATTCTTCATCGCTGTAAGCGATTCTACTTGAAAGGCATTGAGACCTTTGAAGTAAACCCAACCATGAAAACCCAGATCATCTTGGGTACCAATGGTTCGGGCAAATCCAGTCTGCTGAAAATAGGGTTCACTGTCCTTCCAGCAGATGCTCGTGACTTCATGAAAGGGGGTTATAAACTTGTCCATGTACTGAACAATGGCAAGTCTTACGAACTCACCACAGATTTCACCGGTAAAGCACCTACGCACTCCTTCATTTGTAATGGGGAGGAGCTTAACGAGGGCGGTACCGCAGCTGTCCAGCGTGAACTGGTACGCGAACACTTCAACATGACCAACGAACTGCATCAAGTTCTGACCGGTCAGTTGCGTTTCACCGACATGAATGCCCAACAACGGCGTGAATGGATCACGATGTTGTCGTCAGCTGACTTTGATTACGTCATTGGTCTGCACAATCGCATCAAACGAGCAGTGCGGGACACGTCGGCAGTCATCAAGCACCAATCTGGACGTCTGGTACAGGAGACATCCAAGCGTATTGACGATCAAACGTACAACGCGCTGCGAAAACAGTCTCAGGAAGTCTGCGATAGGCTCATTGAGCTGCACCAGAACTCCAAACGTGAAATGGATTCTCGTTCATTCCACGATTACGAGCGTCAGTATCACGACGTACTGTCTTCAATTGATGAATTGTTGGCCAGAGCTAAGTATCTCAAGGTAGAAATACCACCTTCTGTCGGCACAACCGATGAAGATGAGATCATTCAGCTCAAAGAAAGTCTGCGCAGGCGGGTTCAGATGCTCGACGCCGCTCTACATGAGGTGTCTGAGCAACATCAAGAGATCGACAAGCAGCTTCATCGTCTTGGTGAGCTTGAAGATATAGATCCAGAAGCATTGGAACGTGAAATTGAAGCCACTCAAAAACAAATCGATGAGTTGCATCTCAATTTTAGCACACCGTGTGACTACGATCGCATCCCTGGCCACGATTACTGCTATGTTGCAATCGACGAAGTGATCTCGTTGCTCCATTCGGTCAAGGCAGACTCTCCAGAGTACCTAGATCAGAGTACTCTGAACGCAAAACAGACCGAACTCAACGACCTTCAAGACAAGATGATGGCAGGTACTGCCAGAATCAGTGAGTTGGAGTATCGGTTTGAGCACATCTCTAACTGCACATCGATTGTTTGTCCGAATTGTTCCCATTCTTTTAAGGAAGGGGTTAATGCAGACGAAGAAGGCACCATCAAGAACCAGCTCAATAAAGGCTATGTGTTCAGAAACACGATGGAAGCAAAGATCACTGCAGTCAAAGAGTGGATTCAGGCTGCGCGTGAGAGTCTCAGTGTCATTTATGACATCGAACGCATCAAGAACACCAACCCAGACCTCATTGAGCTTTGGAACTACCTGAATGCTCAGGGTGGTTGGGTGCGTGGTCGCGAACTGGTGCAGTTCTGCGCTAAGTTCAAGCGTGATGTCGGACTCAAGATGCAGATTCAACAAATGTCTGCAGAGATTTCCCCTCTTGTCGAGAAACTCAAGAGCATTCGTGCGCTTGATGGCAACCAACAATTACGTGAAGTGGCCAACTCGATGGGTGAACGGGTACTCAACCTGAAAGAGCTTCTTATGGAAGCCAAAGAGACGCTTAAGGAAGTCGAGCGTTTCCATGATCGGGTCACTGAGTCCAAGAACATCACTCGGGCTGTCGAAATGGCTCGTGAAGAACTAGATCGTCTCATGGACAGGATGATCAAGTTCGTGGTTGTCGAAGAAGTAGAAGCTCAGGTCAAGCGCCATCAGGTTACATTGGCGTCACTTGAGCAAGCTTTGGCTGAAGCTGAGATTCAAATGGGAGTCATCCGTGACCTCACTCGTTCTCTGGAAGAAGCCAAGGATGAAGAGAAGGCTCTGATCTTCCTCGAGAAGCTACTGTCCCCAAAAGACGGCGTTATCGCTGAACAGATCTTGGTTTTCATCAATACCTTCATCGGCAACATCAACGAAGTCATTGCTAAGGTTTGGGGTTATAACCTGGCACTAGATGTCTGTAATCTGGCTGATGGTGAGTTGGATTATAAGTTCCCGATGTATGTCCACAACACTGACAACATGATTGACGACATTCGCTTTGGCTCCGATAGTCAGATCGACATTGTCAACCAGGCATTCCGCCTAGTCACGTATCGGTTCTTGGAATTACATGGGTACCCACTGTATCTGGACGAACTCGGCAGGACGTTCGATGAAGTCCATCGACTCAACCTGACATTGGCGCTCAAAGAACTAATGGAAGATGAAACGTATTCCCAGATATTCTTCATCAGTCACTCGTTCGAGAGTCAGAACAGTTATCCCAATAGCCAAATCGTTGTGATTGATGACTCGCATGTTTCTCTGAAACGTGAATACAACGAGCACGTGACCATTACGTGAGGTGTCAGATGCAATTAGTGGAATCCAGTGTAGAGTTCTATCTGGGTGCTGCGACTACAGGTCAGCACAAAGACAAGTGGTCGTGGCCAGGTCGAGACCTACCGTACCTTTATCAGTGCAAGTGGGCTGCGTGCGAAAGCTCTCTTGACCCTGATATGGAAACATGGAAGAAGTACGGTCTGGTCAAAGCCTACGGTAAAGATTCCGGATGGAGATTGATCAGCTTCAGTGACTTTGTCAACTACTTTGGTGAAGATCGCGTCAAGCGCATTCTGATCCACTGTCGATCGACATACCTCAAGGAGAGTAAGGACGCTATCCTTGATGAACTTGGTGCGCCAAAATAAAAGGGAGAGGGCGTGAGCCCTCTCCCTATGCCGTCACGGTGCCAATACAGGCTCGTCACCACCAGTCCCTTCGGAAAGGGTCGGGTCGTTGTACGAGTACTTACTCAGGACGATCAGCTGGAAGCGATCCAACGTGTACGCCACGTAGAGAACACCATCACGTACCAGACGAGTGAACTTGACCGGCACTGCCGAGTCAGGAGTCATCTCTTCTGCGACACCCAGCATCTCGATCAACGCCAGCACGAAACGACGAGTCTCCGGAGACATGCGACTGTTGTCCAGAGACAGCGAATCTACGTTGATGTAGTCGGGGTAGCGTTCAGTGAATGTGTCGATACCGTCACGATTTTTAGGACCACCAGTTACTGTAACAGTGATGGCCTTGAACGGTGCGCCAAACACCTCTGCAACCGATTCAACGAACTCGTCGGTGTAGTACTCACCACGGACGAAGTTTTTGAGTGTTTCCATCGCTTCGGTAATCGGTACAGTCGAACTGTACAGACCGGCTTCCAACTCACGGTTCTCGATCGAGTACTTGCCCCAGATCGGAACGAAGATGTACTCGGTGGAAGTGAAGATCTCCGGGAAGATCTCAGCCCACTCATCTTTGGTGTGAGTGCTGTTCTCGAGGATGTAGTCACGCAGAGCTTCCTTGATGGAGTCTACGTTGAGACCAGCGATACCGTAGATGATCGGTGTCCAGTACGTCGGGATGCGCAGTGACTTGTTGGTCGGATCGAGTGGGTTGAACCATTCGAACATCTCACCGCGAATGAATGTCTCTGGGTACTCTTCCTTGATAGCTTGGACGCGTTCCATGGTCAGGTCATGTGTCTGAGCAGCCAAGGCTACTTTGACAGCAGCACTGCCTTCAAAGAAGACATCCAGATCGGCTACCGGCGGAACCACTTCGATTTGGTATTCGTCGAACTGTTGTTCGAAGACTTCGGTCGAATACCAGATACGATATTGCAGTTCGTCGTTGACGATATCGCGGACTTCGATGACACTAGGCATCCAGATGTTCGGTTGAGCTTCCACCATGGCGCCGATGGCCCAGATGGAGAACTGATCACCGAATTGTTGGATGAACGTGGTACGGAAGGACTCGGTGGCCGGAGTGAAGTCACCGGCAAGAGCACGTTCGTAAGCCCACTTGTTGATCAGGAGGAGTTTGTTGGCGAGGACAGGATCTGTCTGCTCAACTTCACCGTCACGCTTGCTACTGAACACTACCAGAGTGTGGCCTGGTGTTGCAGCGCTGTTCAGGTACTCTTTCTCTCGAGCATAGGTAAGAGCACGAGGCGAAAGCTCACCGATCGGAGCAACGACTGCGCGAGTGTTGTCGATCAGCGTAGCAATAACGCCAAAGGCTTTTAGTTTGTACATGTCGTTCTCCGGGAAGATTGCCACTTAACTTATGACAATCGTTAAAAAATACTTGAAACGTCCATACCATTTTAGGGATAACGATGAATTTTCTTGCACTGGCTAAACTAGGCAAGGCCCTATTCCTGTTCATCAGGGAAATGTGGCTACGCGATCGTACGTTTAGACAGTTTGTGCACGAGAACCTGGCTTTGGTTGTGTCTACAAGCGGTTTCCTCATCATGACCGTCTTGTTTACTCATGTCTATTTTATCGTGCTCGATCAAGAAAAAGAAATACACGAACACGAAGAAAAATACGCCAGGTTGCGAGAAGAGTATGATAACGAGATCCCGTTCCTAATTGAGAGGATGGGATGGTACCGTGATCGCTATCTCGAACTTAAAGCACCTCCTGTCGAATCTGCTAGGAGTCATGGTCCTTCGAGACGAAGTGCCCAGGGCCTCGCAAAAGAAACTGAACCGACGCCAAAATCAACCGAACCAGTCCTTTCTGACGACGATGTCGTTGAACGATGGAATCGACTGGGCGAATAGGTAACGCCATGAACCTTTACAACTTCTTCAGTGGGTCTCGAGTATTCCTGATGTTTTGGATAGCGATCTCCCTTGGATCGTGTTCGTTGACTCACATCGTGGATAATAGCGCCATCTACTACACCAACACACTCAGTACAGACAGTGAAACCGTCACCTGTAAAGAGTTCACACGTATGGTGAGGATAGGGCATCATCGACCCACGCTACCTAAGGTGGACATTCGTAAGCTCTCTCAGGACGAGCGAGCCGACCTGCTGTTATCCTACATGGAAAAGTTGAAAACGTACCTTGACAACGAAGAACGATACCTTGCTGAAGACATCGTCAAGCATCGTGAAACCTGCACTAAACCTGATCTGGTTTTTCAGAAATAATCCGGAGTATGACATGAGCTTAGCCATTTCTCAATTCATCGAGCCAAGGTGTGGTAATGTCAGATAACAAGGAGAATAGCCCGTCAGTTGAGTACAGTGCGGTCTTGTATTCCGACGGTGGCTATCACAGCAATGAACGAGCTGGTGGATGGGGTATCCACGGCTATGTATTCAGTGCCAATGATCTACCGACTAAAGGGAGTGGCAACCCCAAGGCCACTCCGACTGCCCAAGGATACATCGACACCAAGGATGAATCCAAGGCAGTCAAGGTTGTCCATTATGTCGATCAGTTTGGTGGCGTGCCTCGTGCCCGCAGCAACAACCAGACCGAACTGCTGGCAACCAAAGAGGCGCTCAGCTATGTCCTGGATAAGGGCATCAAGAGCACCATCATTTATTCTGATTCCCAGTATGTAGTCGAAGGTATCAACAAGTACCTGGATCGCTGGAAGCAGACTGGCTACACCAAACAGACTGGCGAAGAGATCGCTAACAAAGACGACTGGCAAGCCGTTGATGCATTACTCAACGAGCTGAAGGGTCGCAATAGCGAAGTCCGTCTGGCTTGGATCAAAGGACACAATGGCCACGCTGGTAACGAAATGGCTGACCAGTGGGCCGGTAAAGGGAATTGCATTGCCATCAATGGCTATGACTTCTCGTTCAAGCTCGAAGAAAAGCCTGAGGGCTATTGGAAAAGCAACCCGTCGCAGAACCGGATGCTCGACCAGCCGAAATGGTACTTCACATCTCTGGTAGATGATCGTCTGATGAGTGCATGTGGTCGTCACGTGTATTGGACAGGTGATCACGGCGATGACGAAGATACCGGCAAGCCTCAATCGGATTACAGCAACGCTGTGATCTACATGAAAGAACGTGTTGAAGTAATGGAGAAGGTCCGTGACCACTTCATTGCCGAAGATAAACAACAACTCGGTCATCTGTTCGTAGGTATCCTGCGTAACATCCTGAGTGGTGCTATCTCCGAAGACATCAACCGGTTTGGCATGACGGTCTTCCGTAAAAGTAAGGCCAACATGAGCCTGGTCTCTGACAATAAGTTGCCGGTCATTCATCATCAAACGCCGACAGGCCTGTCGTATTACAACATCGACAACCTGCAGGTCATGATGGAACGTTTGAACGACTACATGAATGGTGATAAGGCCATCATTGTCACGGATTTGACCGACCTACTATATGAAGCCTCGGAAAAGAAAGGCGTTGTGACACGTAAGCTCCGCAAGGAGATCACCAACACGGTGAAACACCTGGACGTGTCAGTGAATTACAACACCGGTCTTGCTCGTGAGCTGAGGGCGATGGATGTGGTTCCAGTGAAGACGACGAAAGTCCGACTGATACTGGGCGCAGACATCATAAGTAGGAATGCGCTGTCGGCACTCGCGGAATCCGTTAAGCGAGTGGTTACGTTGACCTGGCGTGAATCTGACACGGTCTTCCGTTATGCAACGGTGATCGAGACAGAACACGACATCGGAATCTGGGCCAACCCGTTCGGCAATTTCAAACTGGTGAAATGACGGACTAGCATATGTACCGATCTGTTGCGTTGAACCAATCGAACGGATTCTGGGACTGCTTCAAGCGGACATTGTTCGTGGCCAGTCTCTACTTCCGGTTGATTCGTAACTACAATCCTGACGATTCGATTCTCGCTGAATTTAATCGTCTGTTCTATCTGGTCAACGATGTACATAGTCTGTCCTTCCCGGCTATGGTCTGTCCGCTGCTGTGGAAAGATCAGATGGTCGATCAGATAGTACGTCATTGTGAACAGGGCGAGTTCAAGCAAGCGGTTGAACTGGTTTACGGTAAGGTGCCTAAATGGCTCCGCTACCTCGACCGCGAAACCATGGTACGTGATGTAGAAAAGGTCTTGCGAAAATCCTACGACAAATGGGAGTTCGCTTGAGCCAGCGGCATAGATGGGAGGGACTCGTGCCCTCCCATCCACTTATGCGGCACAACTATTTTTTCAGCTCTGCAACGCTGTCTTTGACGGCTTCAGAGAACTGACGAATACGGAACAGAAGCACCCCATAAGACTCGACTTCTCGAGCAATCGTGAGGGTCAGTTCAACCAGTTCTTGGGTGGCTGTCTTGGATACGTTGGGGTTTTCCTCGACCAGCGGGATCAGACTGCCAGACAGTTCCATGGTGCGAGCAATTGCCGCCTGGATCTTGGTGCTGGGATTGGCCTTATCCACTGCCATGATGTCGTTCAGGTTGCTCTTGGTAACCTTGACATCCTGCGCACGCTCGATAACCGAACCCAGTTGACGACGGATCTGTACCGAAGCAGGATCGAAGTAGGTCTTGCCGATGGTGACCATGGCGTCAGTGAGACCAACGGTACGCGGGCCAGTGTGACCAACACCAGAAGCTGCACGCAGCACATCCGGGTTATGGATCACACGACCAATGGTCTCGTTGAACTGACGGATCATGTACTCGATCTTGACGGCCTTGGACATGGCGTCTTTCAGCGATTCGCTGTAAGGTACCCACTGACCAATAAAACCTTCAGGAACGATGATGTCCTTCGTGCTGGCATCAACGAAACCAACACGAGCAATGATCCCATCGAGATCATTTGACATCGGACGAAGAGCCGACAGGTTGCCGATGTTGATCTTGCTGAAGTAGGAGCTTACGCCGTTAAAGAACTGACTGAAGCGCTTCTTAGCGTCGAGCAGGAATGTGGGAGCTGCCATAGCTTCCATGGAGATATTGCGAGCAATGAACTCCAGCTGTTCGAGGCTCACTTCATCAAAAGAATCCGCGTGATGCATTGAGAGACTCCTTGTTAAAAGAAAGTGGTTTTTCATATCGTTTGCGCTAACCGATTACCATCTCCTTCTGGAAATGTAACCTATGTCGAACAACCCGTTTGCCAAATTCAAGAAAGCACCGTCCATCCGTCCCATGTGGAACATTGGTGCGCTCTTCGATATCCAGACCGGAAAGTACTACAAGGGTAAGCACGGTGAATCCATCCTGTGCGGTGGCCTCAACCATTTTACCGGCGTAGCTGGCCTTCCGAACATGTTCAAGACCGTGATCTCTCTGTACCAGCTTGGTGCAGTGATGAACCGGGTCTCCCTTGCCATTATGATGGCACATGACTCAGAGAATACGTTGTCTCCGGGCCGTATCATGACGGTATTCCGTCAGTTCCCTGAGTTGTTCGGTCAAGACTTGATCGAGAACAACCGCCTGCTGTTCACTGATGCCAACACCTATACCGGTAATGGTTGGTGGAACGCCATGCGTGAATACGCTGACGATCGTCGTGCTGACAAGTCGATCCTGATCACCACTCCGTTTGTCGATGAGACCAGTGGCGAACTGATCAAGATCCCGACCCCAACCCTGTGTTTCCTTGACTCCCTGTCCGGTCTGCAGACCGAAGGCGTCATGGACATGTACGAGAAGGGCGATGTCGGTGGTAAAGAACTGAACATGGTCGCCATGAAAGGCGCTGGTGCGAAGAGCCAGCTGATCGATCAGGTGACTGCCGTGACCGGCGGTTCTGGTGTACACTTCCTGATGACTGCTCACGTCGGTCAGGAATACCAGCTTGACATGTACAAACCGAACGTCAAGAAGCTCAAGTTCCTCAAGGGTGACCTCAAGCTCAAGAAGGTACCGGAGAACTTCTCCTTCCTGACCGCCAACTGCTGGTACTGCGTAGCACTGGTTCCGATGATCGACGCGGACAAGCTGCCTGAGTTCCCGCGTGACGAAGAAGACGATCTGAAGGGCGATACCGACCTGATCTGCATCACGTTGGTCAACCTGCGTGGTAAATCTGGCCCGTCCGGTATTCCGTTCGAAGTAGTGGTGTCTCAGTCAGAAGGTGTCAAACCGTCTCTGACAGAGTTCGTTTACTGCAAGGGTTACGAGTACTATGGTATCAGTGACAAGGACGGTAACAAGGCCAAAGGTAAGCCGAACTTCCGCCTGGATCTGTACCCGTCGGTCAACATGACCCGTAAGTCGATTCGCGGTCTGATGGAAACCGATGCTCGTCTTCAACGTGCCATGAACATCACTGCCGAGATGTGCATGATGAACAACCTCTGGCACGATCTGCCAGAAGGCCTCCTGTGCACGCCTAAGGAGCTTTACGACGACATCAAGGCCATGGGCTATGATTGGGACCTGTTGCTCGATACGCGCGGTTTCTGGCTGCCTCTGGAAGAGGAAGGTGTCTACAAGGACACTCCGTTCCTTTCTACCATGGACCTGCTGAACATGCGTGCTGGCACTTATCGTCCTTACTGGTACGATGCCGCCGCCAAGGCCAAAGGCGTGGCAGTAGCAACAATTGCTACTGTGTCTGAAGCTACCGCTGGAACTGAATCCGAAAAGATAGTCAGCCCGGCAGCAGCCAAAGCATCATCGGCAGCAGAACTGATGAAAAAGATCACGGCTCGTCAAGCTGAGAAGACGGCCTAATACTCTGAGGCTGGTGTGTCCCAGTGCACACCAGCCACTTCAACGACCATTCTGGAGGACATAGTCATGTCCGAAAACGTAGTTACTGCTGTCGTCGACATGATCGCACAGCGCAATCCCGGCGCGGCAAACCGTTTTGCTCGCAAGTTCCACTGCAACTCCAATGACTCGAAGGTACAGGTGAGTGAACTGAATCGCTTCTGGCGTGATCAGCTCTCCCTCCTGCACGTCTCCACTATCTCGGCACGCACTTGCCTGGTGGACGACATTGCTCCGAGTGATTGGCTCCGTCACTTCGAACAACTGGTACTGCCGATCGTCGTTCAGCACGACCTGCCAGCAGCCTGAGGTAAGTATATGGCCAGCCGTAAAGAACTCACGGAATTTATTGTCAACGCTATTGCGGGCATTATTCCGGGTGACACGTACAACTCTGAGCTGACCAAGAAGCGTCTTGATGAGATGTCGGATACTGAATTCGATCAGTACATCCGTTCCCTCGCTAAGCCTGAAACCGAAGAAAGGCGTACACAGCAGGAGATCCTGCCGTTCTATTCGCCTAACCTGAAAGATCCCCGGATCACCATGGACAACCTGTTGAAAGTTGCTGAGGACATCGGCCATCCTTTCTTCGAGCAAATCTGGCTCACAGATCCTCAGACAGGTACTACGTTCCTGACTCCGCAGAAGTATCTCGTGATCGACATGACGGTTCGTCGTCAAGCGCAGACACTGACCAAGAAATCGTCGATCCCTGAGAACGCTCGTCATGTTGACGAGATGTCTGGTCAGGTAACGGGTAAATCCAAAGGCTCCAAGATTTCTTTCCCCGAACTTCAGTCTCAACTCGCACAGGGTCTTGAAAACACTCTGATCGAAGAGATCAAGGTTCGCGGTGGAGACCGTGTATCTCAGCTGGAATTCGATCGCCAGTTGATTGAAAACGGTGAAGCCAGTATCGAAGATGTCACCTCTCACGGTGGCGTGACCAGTTCCACGTCGACTGTCTCGATCCTGTATCGTGGCATGATGCTCGACAACAACCTGGATGAAGTTCCATGACCTACGCGGATAGTGATAAAGCTATTCTGCAGAACCACATCGCTGCGGTAGACGGTTGGATCAGCCTCTATCGTAGCGATGCTGTCAACGATGCTGTTGGCGCTGTAGAAATGGTGTTCAATGAACAGATTCCTGAAATCAGGCGTATTCGCTGGTTCAGTATCGCAAGTCCTGTAGAACTGCTCAACCTGTGGACTCGTTTCATTGAAACCGATGATGCGAACAAAGAGCGTAAAGAGAGTGTCTTCGACTTCTATGTCAATGGCACTGCCTATATGCAGCTGATGGCACCAATCGCATCCGCACAGGCGGATTCGTTTTATGCGCATGTTGCACATTCGCTCACATGGACTCAGCGTGCGGGTGTAGTACCGGACATTGTCCGTGAGAACAGCACCACCAAAGAAAATACAGTGAAAATGTTGAAGGACAACCCCTGGGCTCTCTTTCTTATTTTGCTATCCTTGATTCCACCGCGAGTCTGATTGCTCTTTGGTTCAACGATACATTATCAAGAGGATAAATCGTGAGAACAGATCTTACGATGATGCTGCAAATCGATGCCCTCTTTGATACGAGGATGGGCACCCTGCTTAAGCTTGATCCCGACGTGATGAAACACATCGACATTGTAGAGTATCGCAACCGCAATATCGATGATTTCGAGAAAATCACAAAAGGGCGAGTGACCAATGATGCGTACAAGGAAGCTTACGCCAAACGCGATAACGAGACTCTGAGTAAGAGTATCGTCACAGGCATCCTGCCAATCCTGGATACGTATCTCTCAAGCATCAGTGAACGTTATACGCGCAAGATCGACATCACCTCGGTGAGGATCGACATCAACACGTATCCGTACATCCTGCCAGGCCCTACCATTCAGGACATCAGGTCAGTTATGTCGGCTCTGCTGCCACATTACACGACCATTGGTGTAGTGCGTCTGAGTCCTCACGAACTCACCCCAGAATTCATGAAGCGCTGTTACAATGGCTGGGCGATCTATGACTTCAACGAATGGTTGGAGATTCATCATGAGCGCCTACTTGCCCACTCAATTAACAGCGTGTCGGCCATAATCCCCAGGGTCCATTTGAAGGACCCTGGGGAGTTCCAAGTCGATAACGAATTCTTCATGGAAGCAGATCGTCACGGCTTATTCGAAATGGTGATGGAAGACTTCATTCACCTGGAGTGTATTCCGGCATCGGACTTTTCGTTCCTTATGCCTGGGACGTACAAGCCAGCGAATTAGTCGTCGTCACCTTCGCGCAGTTGTCGTTCAGATTCTTCAACCGAGGTCACGAAGTCGTCGTAGTTGACCGACTGCGTGCCTTGGGCAGTGATGTCCGGAACCAGAGTAGGTTCAGGCAGTGCTGCAGGATCTGGACGAGTCACGCGTGGAGCTTGAGCACCTGCTGTGATATCCACAGCAAATGGGTTCTTGCCGCCCAGCATACGAAGCAGTTCGTTCTGGGCATTAGCCAGACGCTGCGATTCATCGACTTGGCGTTCTTCCACATCGATCTTACGTGTGGTGAGTGCTGCGGTATCCAGATCACGAAGGAGCGACACAAAGTCCCGACTATCTTTATCGATCTTCGGTACACCGTGTTGAAGCTCTTTCTTAACCATCGCAATACGAATGCTTTGCGTGGTTTTGATTACTTCAAGAGGGTCTGTTGAATCGCTGATTTGAAACGGGCCTTCCGAAAGATATTCGGCTTCGGCCGGCATCAGCTCACCCTCAATTGGGTTGAGTTCTGACATCGGAAAATCTCCTAAAAATAGTCGCACATAGGATCAGCGTGTGATTTCGGAGTATTTATGATCAAGTGGTTAACAGGATGGCTGTTCGGAGGCAGCGAAGAACCGCCAGAAACAGAAGACATCTATCAGAAAATCATCGAGGAAATAGGAGCAGACAATGAACTAAGCGACCTAAATTTCATCCCGGTAAAATCCCGTTCAGTCCTTATGACGTCTACCAGTAAAAGCTTGGTAGAGTTGCAAGAACTGTTAATCGAAAGTGCAGTGATTGTTTCAAAGCAGGATTACATCCCAACCAAATGGAAAGGGAAGTACGCCACTGTGATGACACAACCACTAGACACGTATATCAGCGATGAAGATGACATCCTCCATCCGTTTGACTGGATCGAGAATCATCGTCATTATATCATTAAACTCGTCGACGCCGTCCTTAAAATGGATCGTGCGGAACGCGAGTACTATCAGCGTTTCATCAACTTCATTATCGTCGATATTCTTAACCTGCTTAATGCAAGTAAGGAATGTGTGCGGTAATTCATCGAGAATGAATCATGAGCAAAGAACAACGCGAAATGATGGATTCCGAAGACAAGCTCATCAAGACTTCGGGAAACCCATTGACTTGGTTGTTTCGTATGGTCCTGGCTCTTCCAGAGCTTAAGGTGAACTCGGTAAGCTGGAACAGTCGTCTGACTCGCTTCCTGCAAAGCGAATGGTCGCGAGTACCGAAGAACTCCAAGGACATCGGACAAGAGCGGAATAACTTCAACCGAGCCATCTCCAAGAACCACATCACGTTCAGAACTTTCCAGAAAGCCATCCAGATTCTGGGACCTCTGCGGTATTCTATGAGTATCCGTATGGAAATGCGTGGTGGTAAGGTGTTGGAGGTGACCACACCCATGTTCGTAAACGACTTTGCGAAGATGGATGATCTCCAATCGAAGTACAAGACCTACGGGTCTGAAGCCGCTAACGCCGACATCATTGACTACAATGACGAAGACAACGAAGTAATCGCCACTAGCGATCAGTTCGATGAGACGATGGGCGAGATCCCCGGCGAGTTCTGGGCCGGTGAAGACGACCCGTGGGGCAAGTTCCCCAAATAACTCTGGTTATCCGTCTCAGATAAGCTCATAACAGGAATGACATCATGTCCGAAGAAGTAAACGCACCGGGTAACCAGCCCAACGAGATCGATCCCAGTCAGGACGGCGTGACTCATGTCAACGTCTATTCTCGTGGTGCGACTAGCCTTGGTCGCGCTCTGAGCAACATTGCCGAGTGCAATATCGATCACCCTTTCTACGGTCATTTCCGCTCTCTGGAGGGACTCTGGTTCTTCATGCGTACGGGTCACAAGAACGATGACTTCCGTATCATGAAGGGCATGAACGCCCGCACAGTCGGAAAGGACATGGAGGTAGTGCACTTCCCGATGTTCAACAAGATGTTCAAGTTGGGCATGCTGGAGAAGCTGGATCGCAATCCTCACCTCCAAAAGCAGTTGGTTGAAAACGAACTGCCTCTGCAGCACTATTACGTCTACGGTAAGAAGGTGCTGCCTCAGACCCATCACCAGTGGCAACTCGATTACTGGATGCTGCTGCGTTCCTCTCTGAAGAATACAGGGTCTTTGGAAATGATTCGCAAGGAACTGATGGACAGCATCCGTTATCACATGGATGAAACCGCCAAGTCCGACGAGTCGAAATAAGTGATCAGTCAGTCGGGGATACGTCCCCGACTGATCTTACTTTTATTTTTTCTTTTCAGGTGAGCGCATGTCACTCATTTCCAAACCGTTGTTCAGAACGAATAACACAGAGAACCTTGAGGCTGCAGACGCCTACGACATCACGAACAATCGACCGATCAACAAGATCTACGAGTCGGCTAAGAGCGGTATTCGTGATCTAGTCGAAAGTGCGGGCGGTGCTCGAAACATCGGTAATAGCATCAGTGCTCTGGTGCAGATGAAACAAGCTGGCTATGGCGGTAAAGAGCTGCTTCAGGCCAGTCTTGGCATGTTTGGTACCAGTGTAGCGGGTCTACTCAAGACAACTGGAGGAGCTGTATTCGATAAGGCTGCAGCATTCATCGATCTTGATCCGAGTATCGTCGAAAAAGTCAAGATTGGCGGTAACTACGTTGCAGACGCACTTGAGTATGGCGATCCATCGCGCCTCGGTGACCTTCAGGGCTTAGTTGGCATCATGGGTGATATGGGACTCGATCCTGACACCCTAGAGATGATCAATATTGGTGTCGAGTCTGCCGTATGGGGTGCTGCTCTTGCTGGTGCATCGTCACTGAACTTGTTCGATTACTTCGATGCAGTGCGGGACAACACTGACCCAGATGTCTACTATCAGGCGGTTGTATTCGCATTGCCAACAGTAGCCGGCATGGGTTCATTGCAAGGTCTCGATGCCATGTTGTCTGCAGTTGGTGCTGAGAACATTCTAGTTAACCAACCAGACTTCATTCAGATCTTCATCAGCAATTTCACCATCCCTACTCCACAACCAGCTGACCTTAAAGCGTACGGTGTTGAGTTGGTAAACAAGTTGAAATTGATTGATCGGAACTGGTACACATATCAACGTGGCGAAGAGACCATCATCGACTTCAAGTACATGTCGACTCCGTCTCGAGATGCAGTCCGTGTACTGGAGCTTCACGATGAGATCGGTCCTGCTATCCAGATTGCCCAAGGCTATCCTGAGATCGCAGTGAGCGATTCCTTGCGGGAACAATTCCCACTGATGGTTGCACAATGACATAAAGGCCAGGGGTAGTTCCCCTGGCCGATATGTCGTTATTGACGTTCTGAAGCCATGCCGATTGCTCTGGCAAGTTCTCCAGGAATAGAGTCCATGGTCCACATAGCCATCCGGCTCGGCGATACCATGTCATCCATTGCTGCTTGTTGGCGCGCCAGACGAACAGCCCACTTACGCAGACCATTGATTTCAGCTTCAAGCGGAAGACCAGCCAAAATGGACAGGTAATCCGTATAGTTGTTATCGTCGTCATACACACTGCCGGAGAACGCCGATGCAATTGCTTGACCGGTATCGCCACCACCTTCGTTACCTGTAGCAGCACCAACTACCGCACCAAACGCGTAACCACCTGCTTGAGCAACCGCACTACCCAGATCGAACGTTGGGTTAATCGGCATGTTGATTGCATTGGATAGATCGATGAGACCGACCGTTACATCAACTCCCAAGAAACCACCTACGTTGTTCCAACCCACATCACCAACACCGCGAGTGAATGACAACGAGTCAATCATTGCCAGTCGACTATGCGCACGACCTTGTGCAAAGTACTCCACCAAGAAAGGTGACGTGTGAGACTGCTTACCAGTAGCCAGAGGAACTGCCATGGCGAACAGACAGCACATCGGAAGAATGATGTTCTGTAGACGTGACATCGGATCGCCGTAGGGAGAACGCAACGGAATGTTCAGCGTCAACTTGTTGAAGTCGCAACTAGAACTGTCCCAGACCTTTGGAATGTCGACGAATGCAGAACCGGCCAACTGAGCCAGACCTTGGATACCCAAGCCCGTCGACACACCTTGAGCGAAATCACGCATGGCGTTGAATGCACCGCCAACGATACCAGTACCTTCCAAGTTACCATCGAACATGGTGAAGCGGGTTTCGCGAGCCGTGGCAGACATGCCATTGAGCGTGCCCTGGATACTCGGTTCTTTGGTGCTGTTGTTAAATGACTCGGATTGCGTACCAGTGTAGTCTACACGGAAACTGACAAACTCAGAACCCATTCGTGCCTCAGCAAGAACAGCTTCAGCATACTGTTCAATATACGACTCGTCACCACGAACAGCATACTCGACGGAGTCTTTGTTAGCCTCTGCGTCTGCGTCACTCTGGTTACCAAACCGCTCATACTTCATCCAGACATCGGAGTATGCTTTAAGGGTCGCTGACGTGCTGTTACTCAGCTCCTTATACGCTCCGTTGAGGTCCTGTCCGTACAGATAGCCCTGGAAGATCTTTTTGATCTCATTCTTATCCGTCTTTCCTTTGAGTTTACCGCGAAGGATGTCATGACGAGCGTTGATCAGGCGTTGACCACGCTGGGCAATCGCAAATACATCGAGACCACCGTCTTCACGATATACCGTAGGAATCATCTTGTGATAAGCTTTGACATCTGTTTCGTCAAGGAGGTCTTCCTTGTTGAACAGAGCTTTACCGCCTTCATACATGACTCGCGGGATGATACCCATGTTGGCAGCAATGCCATTGACCATGCCAGAAACAGCAGACCAATAAGGATACATGGTGGGCTTCATGAAGTAGTACTTGCTGGCAGGACGTCTCAAGAAGAAGCGGATTACCTTGCCAGCAAACACAAACGGGATCAACGGAATCGACGCAATCGAACCCATGGCCCAACCGAGGTTGTAGAAAAATCCAGGGGCACGACCAGTACGTGCCATAGACGCGGCAGGTACAGAGTAATAGTTCGCGTAGAACGATGTCATCGAGTTGAACTCAGGGACACCGCAACGGAAATGGACTATCTGAGTGTTCTCGTAGAACTTCTCATGATAGACGCGGCCCATGCCATTGCCTTTGACGCCATCCGTCTTGTTAATCCTCGACACACGAGGGATCAGGATGTTGTTACCTTTTGGATCAGATGCGTTACTGAACACGTTGTGCTTCAGATCTGCATACCGAGTGAATTGAGCCAGAGGATTGATAATGAAACATCCGCCCGGCGTGGTATCGCCAGCTTGCTGCATAGAGGTCGAATAGATGCGGTTAACCACCGCTTCATCGCCTCCGATTGCAGCATCTGCTGGCAGCAGAAAAGCTGATTTTACCCAGCCACTGTCAAGAATGTTATTCATGAACTACCTCAGGAAAAAAGTAGGTGTGGGGTTTCCCCCACACCTATTTCGGTTTACCCTCGTCCTACAGACACCGTGCTTTTAGCCGCGGACTTCGGAATAGTTACCTGGTCGTTGACGGCACCTTTACCACTGTTGGAAGCGGCTTGCGCTGCGCCAGCGGCTTCGCTAGCAGCTTTACCGCTCTGCATCAACGATACGAGAGCGACCAACTGCTCCAGCTGAGCTTCGTTGACACCAATCAGTCGATTCAACGACTTATCAGCACCACCGAAGTTATCGGCTTGGCGTACAGCTTGAGCTGCAGTCTGAGAGTCAGCTGTGGCTGCTGCCATGGACATCGTAGCAGTGGTGTTCTGCGTCTGTCGGGCATCAGCCGTCTCAGTAGCGGTTTCAACAGGTGTCGACGTCACCGGTGCATCATTCACAGTATTTGTCGATGGCGGTGGTGTTGCCGTACCTTGTCCTTTAACCAGCGACACAGTATCCACCTTACCGACCAACTCTGGATTGGCTGCGTTTGCGGCTGCTACTTCGGTAGAAGCAGTTTGATCCGTTGCAGGTTGGGATTGTGTCCCGCCCTTCATCGCCGATGCTACTTGTGCTGCATCGGGCATCCGCCACTTGGTGAGCTTCTTGTCGAAGTCTCTGTACACATCAGCTACCGTCCGAGGTCTTCCCCGACTATCCCAGAAGATGGACGGGTTGGAACTAGCTTGATCGGCACCTACGTGATTAACGGCCGGATCGGCAGGGTTTGCCGACAGGAAACGCTTAGCACCGCCTGGGCCCAGGAAGTGAGCCAGGTAAACGTCAGTATCAGTCACGCCACGACTGCCGACCGAGTCCTTGATTTTATCCATGTTCTCTCGGATATATTCCAATCCAAGGAGAGCGTTGGCTCGCGGATCTGTCTGTCGTGTACCTGGCGCAATACCGTACTTCGCTGCGTACTTGCCCATCAGCTCATCCCAGGTATCATCGATCACCTGGTAGTAACTTGCAGCCGAAGAAAGGTAACGCTGTTCTTTCTTCGACCATGGGCGAGCATTTGGATTGAACGACGATTCGACACCTGCCACAGATGCAGCCAACGCAGGATCTACACCAACCATGTTGGCAGCTGCCATCAACGTATCGCGGGAGTTCTCCCATCCGTCACCTTTCGGCTGAGGGATGTCGTTGATGTTACCGCCGGTACCACCACCAGGGTGGTTGATTGGTGTTCCAACAGGGAACGTGGTTTGCCCAACTGCTGTTTGAGGAGTAACGGACTGGCCGTTTGACGAGATTGCACCTTGTTGAGGCGTTTTCTTATCATCGGAACCAAACCATCCTTTTACAGTATCCCATGCACCGCTAGCAGCGTCGGCGATTGACGAACCAATGTTACTCAAGATACCTGGTTTAGAACCATCGGTAGCAGGACGATTTACCTGGTTTGGATCGACATCCTCCAGTTCACCATTCTTACCACGGATCTTACCAGCGTTTGCAACTTTTGGATCTTGCAGGACTTTGTCCTTGATCTTCTGCTGCAGCTGATATAACGGTTCTTTCACCGAGTTCATGTCGTCGTTCAACACATACCCGCGGAACGGAGACTCCGTAATATCCCAAACAGAGATACCAGCATTGTCTCGGGCGTTCGATGTCTCTTTCAAGACATCTAGCAGTTGTGCTGGGTCAAGTTTGGTACCGGCATCCTTAGCGTCAATGTTTGCACGCATCCGTACTGCACTGCAGTACGTAAGGAACGTCGGAAGGAAACGACGATGGAACCAGACGTAGGTTTTCTCCACCTCTGCGTCGCCCACTGGAGACAGGATAGCTTCAGCAATCAGGTAAGCTGCCGGGATATCATCTATCTTTGCCTGTTTGTCCTTGTCGTAAGAGACTTTAGGGTACAGGGCTTGTTCCAGTGTTTCCAACTTGTAGACGTAGTTAGCCAGCAGTTCAGTAAGACCATAGGTACGGTATCTGACAGCCATGCCGTCATCAACAACACCGGAACCCATCGTCCAGAACGGACTCAGTTCAGCTCTGGTAACTGATGCAGTTACAGCACCGGCACCAGCAGCTGCCGTAGTGGCAGCAACCACTTTACCCAGTGTAGATTTATCCCCGCTTGCGGTTGGCATTGTGCCGGCACCACCACCACCGCCAGATCCACCCTGTGTCTTACCGCTTGCACCCGCAGCTGCGCCACGTTGCTGAGAAGTCACAGTGTTGGATGCGGCTGTAGATGCAATGCCTGCGGCAGCGCCTGCTTTCAATGCATCGGCGTGTTGTTGAGAAGCTGACTTCGGCGCGTCTTTCCCTTCTTTCTCAGCGGCCTCTTTAACATCATCCTTAATGTCGTCATACTCGTCTTCAACGTCACCAGCATCGTATTCGAGTTCGTCTTCGTCGGCGAAGGGGGCATCCATCTCGTCAAAGATGTTCTCCTTACCTTTCATCGAAACACCGTTAACAAACTTGACAGCTGCCTGACCAACCACTTTAGCATCGACCTGACCAATATCGGTAGATTTGGTCAGTACGTACATGTTGGACACGTGAGTCAGATACACCTCGCGGAAACGACCGTAGAGGAACTTGGTCATCCGCATGAAGTGTTCGTTCTCTTTCGGATCGGAGCCTTCTTCCAACTCGACACCAAAGATCTTGGTGAGTTGTTCGACAGGAATGCCGGCCAGATCCAACTCGGCTTTGCCATCCTCAGACACTTTAACGTGTTTGCCAGCAAGCTTCTCCATCTCTGCAAGAGCAAGAACCTGCTTACTTTCCGGATCAGGTTCTACACCGTACTGGATCATACGCAGTCTTGCGAGCAGAGGGAGCTTGTCCTTCATAGCACCGTAGATCAGCGAACCGATCGCCACGATACCTGTGACAACACCGACAGCTGCCAGAACAGGAGCACTGACCAGACCTGCAGCGCCAGCAACCGCACCTAACGCCATGCGACCTAGCCACATTGCACCTGTACGAACTGCTTGACTGCCGAGCATCCGTCCAGCGAACTTGGTAGCACCCCATGCTCCTTTACCGAGCATCTTGGTCGCCCACCAGGCACCCTTAGCAAGACCACTGGTTGCACGAGCCCCCAATCGAACAGCCTTACCAAAATTACCCATTTTGTCAAGGCCTTTATTGGCCAGTCGTTTTGTCCAGTCCCATGCGCGCCCTATCTTACCACGGGGTTTGGCATTAGGTGTCCGACCCCGACGACCGTTACGTCGTCTACGATCACGATCATCACCGTCACCATCGCCCATGTCGATATAGGTATCGCCGTCGCCACCGCCCTCTTCTTCGTCACCCATGCCGAACTTGTCAAGAAGGGACTGTAACATCCCGCCTTTAGCCATCATTCCTTTGGTGTCGGCGTATTTGCCTTTTACAGCATCTTTCGCTTTGTCGGCAAGTTCTTTACGACGTGACCAGATGTCCTGCATTGATCCTTTACGGACCTTCTCAGTGGTGACTTGCTTGAGCGTTTCATACTGCAGTTGCACGGAACGGATGGCGAGCGTGAGCATGTCTTGCTCTTGATCGCCTGTCAGTTCACTGGTGATATCTGCGCCAGCTTTGTTGCCGGTGAAGAAACTCATCAGTCGCTTAATACGAGGTTTGAACTTGCGTCCTTCTGCAGTTACCTTGTCCTTAGCGAGATTACCCGCTTTGTACATTTCGCTGCCGAGATTATCTGCAAACTCACCCAACGTACCCGTACCGCGCATTTCATTGACTTTGTTACCAAGAGTTGTGATGTGACCCTTTCCGCCAGCAATCATGCCTGCCGTCCAAGCCCCTGCCTGCGATCCCTTGAACTTGTCAAGGAACTTGCCGACCTTTCCTTTTACACGACCCTTAGCATCGGCAAATACACCAGTCGACACCAGATCATTGTAACGAACCACAGCCTTGGTCTTTATTTCTTCGACATCACCGCGGATATCTTCCCAGCGAGTCAGGATTTCGCCAGTGGCTTTGTCCCGGTATTCGCCAGCCTTCAATTTCCATTCTTGAAGGACAGGGTGATCTTCACCCTGAATCCAGATGTCTTTACCTGTTTTCTTCAGCTCTTCGAACTTAGGAAGAAGGGTGTTCTTCGTGTACGATTTACCAGACTCCACAGCAGATGAAGCTTTACCTTTCATCTTCTGGAAGTACTCTGACATCCGTGCACTAGCCGTATTGAGCGTACCATCGCCACGACCACCACCACAGCCACAGTTAGTCAACTGCTGGAGCAGATCAACTGTCTGTGCATGAAACTCACGCGATTCCTTGAGAATGGTAACGAGAGTACTCTTGTTACCTAGGTATCGCTCGAGTCCTCCGAGGCGGGAGGCAGGGGCTTGGGCAGCAGCGGACAAATCATCAGCTCGAGCAGCATCGCCGGCAAGAACAGAATCGATTTTACCAGCGCCCATGAGGCGATCAGCAAGGCCGCGCACCCGATCAGCAGGAGTCGGCTTCCCTTTTTCAGTTCCCGAAGAGCCTGCGCTCTCATCTTCATTGTCGAGTATGGCTTCCCAGAATTTGTTGAAGTTAACTCTGTCCTCTCGACCATCCTTATCGCGCTCGATGTAACCGAGCTTGCGCATGCTATCCTTACCGAGTACATCACTCAGGATACGAACACGATCACCGACAGCTGGGATCATGCTACTCATGCGACGGAATTGATCCGTGATGTTGTTTGTCCGATTCAGGGCGTCAGTACTATTGTCCAGACGTTTACCAGTTTCCGGATCGAGATTGAACGTGTCAGCAATCAACGATACAACTTCGTCGACAACCGCATAGTCCTCACCCGGATACTGTTCACGTTGAACCAAGCGAGACGGCACAAGATCACGGCCGTTGGCCAGCTCGTCAAGAAGCTTGCGCTTCAGAACACGCTGTGCTTTAGGCGACATTACATCGCCACCGATCTCTTTCAGGAACTCGTCTGTAGCCAGACGCAGAGACTCACGTTCTTGACGCGGCATGATCTGCCGGCCGACATCACGCAGTTGTTCTTTCTCTGTAGTGAAACCACCACGAACAAGGTTGTAGACCTTCTTCTCGGAATCTTTCTCGCCTGTAACAGCGATACGGGACCAGTGAGCAATCTCGGAGAGATAACCCGGAATGATTTCAATCAGGGAACGACGTGCGATCTTGTCGAACGAAGCAACTTCATCGAGACGGTCTACAGAATCACCACCAGCCTTACTGTCGAGAATGAACTTCGGCAGGAAGTCCTTCAGCAACTGCATACCGGCAGCTTTATAACCAGTACCTTCTTCACGAGTGTTGGCCCACTCGTTTACCTTCTGCGGAAGACCGGAGAAGATACCGCGCAGTTTCTCACTGCCACGAGCGATGTGTTTGTTCTTGGCCAACAGGGGAGAGATCGCCATTGCGGCACGATCACGGATTTCACCGCCGATCATCGAACCGACGACTTCACCACCCATACCGACTTTGTCGATATCCTCACCACCCATACCACCCATCATCGCCATTGGCGATACAATGCCTTGGACCAGTCCAGAGACGTTGTCCATGACTTGCTTGGTGTAGTTCTGGGCCCAGTTGGAAATGGTGTTGAGGCCATTGCCCATCAGTTTCTGTCTGGCCAGCTGACCAAACATTTCACTGCCACGGATCTTCACTGCCTCAGGGAGCGCGGTGTTTTTCCGAATGTTCTCAAGGATAGCTTCGTGCTTCTGAGAACTAACAGTGAAAGCGTCAAGCAATTGTTTCGTTGTTGCAGCCTGACGATAATTCAGTTCCAGCATCTTCTGCTGGTACTTGACAGTAATCTTGTCTTGATAACCTACAAGACGAGACATACTCCGGTTGATAGCAGTCAGAGCCTGGATGCTGGATTTGAACCGAGCTTGTTCCAGAGCCTTGTTTTCTACTTTTTCAACCGCTTCTTGCTTTTGTTTTTCGCCATCAGCTTCGACACGGGCTTTGAAGATTTCAGCCAGCGCAGCCAGATCACCATCTTCTTGCTCTTTGCGATAATCGGCATCCGACTTTACAGACGAACGCTCAATCTCTTCGAGAGAATTGTTGATCCTGTTGGCGAGTTTCTTGGGGAGAACTTTATCCCCAATGAGACCCATGGCCCTACGGCCAAACTTTTTGCTTCCGGAAACCAGCTCCGGCGACTCTCCGGTTATCCTATCGTATAGTGATCGGGTGTCGGTAGCAATGTTTTCGAGAGTGTCTGCAGCAAGGCCGTAGCCTTCAGGAAGAGCAAGAGTCAGAGCCTTCCGAACTGCACTGGGACTCGTGAATTCTTGCTTGACGCCTCGTACAGCACCTTTGACAGCCCGAGTGACAGGTTTCCTCGAATCACCACTGTCTTCTTCGGCCTGAAATTCAGGCACGTCGAAGTCGAAATCATCGAGGTTAATACCGTCCAAGTCGATGTCGTCTTTAGCCATCGATAGCTCTCCATTTCGGCTTAATATAGCAAGCCTTCTCATACCAACTGTCGATTTGTGACTATAAGTAGGTACTTAAATGAACTACGCCGAAGTCCCTGCCAAGATCTGGCCAATGGTACTGACCAAAGAAAGGGTCGGTAGGATGACCCCGGTAACCAGTCTGGACATCACAGACGGTGCCAGCAGTGAGTTCCACGATGAAGGTCTTTATTCGACCAAGATCTTTGGTCGAGTGGGATCTGAAGAACGTGATTACATCTTCTCATACATCGATCTGAAAGTTCAGATTCTGCATCCCAAATTCTTCCGCGACCTCATGAGCCTCAAGTCGATTTACCGAGGCATTATTAGTGGTCGTGAGACTGCTATTTTTGACCCTGTGACAAAAGACTTTGTTGCAGATGTGTCCGAGAAGGCAGAGACTGGGTATAGTTTCTTTATCCGTCATCTGAAAGATCTGGAAGTGCGCAAGAGCAAGTCCCCAACTCGTGCCATTCGGGTTGAGTTCATCGAGAAGTACAAAAAAGATGCACTGACGCGTTACATCCCTGTGCTTCCGGCAGGCGTACGTGACATCGAGATCAGTGAATCTGGCATGGTGACCAAGAACGAGATCCATGACCTTTATTACCGAGCCCTGTCAATCTCCAACACCATCCCGGTTACCAGTGACATGGAATCTCCTGCATTGGACATTGCCCGCATGGCACTGACCAATACGCTCATGGAGATCTACGAACTGATTGAAGGTATGTTGGCCGGTAAGAACGGTTTTATCATGGATAAGTGGGCTGCTCGTCGAGTGACCTACGGTACTCGAAATGTACTGACCGTGATGGACACCTCCATCGCTCATCTCGATGATGCCAACGCACCTGGTTTCGATGCAACGACGTTGGGATTGTTCCAAGTTATTAAAGGCATGACCCCACTGACCATTCACTACCTGCGTAACATGATCGCTCCTCTTGTTCAGGCAGGTGAGGGTCAAGCACGTCTGATCGATCCCAAGACACTGAAACCAAAATGGGTAGCGCTGTCTCCAGAGGCCCGCGATACCTGGAGTACTCGTGATGGCTTAACGTCCGTTATCGATCGCTACCAGATGCTGGATGCGCGTAATCGTCCAGTCGAGATCGAAGGTCATTATCTGGCCCTCATCTATAAAGGTCCTGACAAGACGTTCAAGATCTTTTACGACATCGACGAAATGCCTGCTCATCTGGATCGCAGTCACGTCAGTCCGATCAATCTGGTCGAGCTGCTGTATCTCTGCGGCTACCAGAAGTGGAACAAGTACTTCTCCCAGATCACCCGTTATCCGATCTCCGGTAAGCGTTCTATTTACGCCAGCCGCATTTACGTGAAAACGACCGTGGTGGGCGAGAAACGCACCGAGCTGAATGACATGTGGGAACCTCATGAAGATCCCGAATATGTTGCGCTCGAGTTTCCGATGACGGGTTCGACATCCTTTATGGATACGCAGTCTCCACACAGTACTAAGCTCGCAGGTCTTGCGGCTGACTTCGACGGTGACACCGGTTCTGCCACAATGGTCATGTCTAACGAGGCATGTGCTGAGAACGATCGTGTTCTGCGCTCTCGCAACTATTGGGTCGATACCGACGGTAGCCTCATGTCGTCGTATGACTACGATACCATCAAGTACGTAACTACGAACCTTACAGGACGATTTAAACATGGCCGTAATGCTTCAATATGACCGCTATGTGAAGTTGTTCGGTGTGCGTCGATTGGGAGAACTCGAGAATCCTCGGGTTCGTCCCATTGCTCGCTTCGGTCTTCCGAGGGGCGCCACAGTTCACTACATGCCTGTTTCTGAGACCGAACTCGGTCCTAGCAACGACCATCCGATCATTGCTGCTGCGCAGCGACTGGTCTACATCGACCATGTATCCGATCTGCTGTCTAAGGAAGGTAACCCACGCCCAACCTTTAAGCTGATCGGTCCGATGATGCAACAATATCGTCGCGACAACATGATGATTCGTCCTGTCCGGGATTATGAGGCCACTACTCGTGACATCCTGAATATGGTCGTGGTCAACTATTCCATGGTTGCCCAGATGTACAAATACCAGCGCTCGGCACTGAGTCGTTGGTGGTTCTGGAAGAACATTCGTTCGACCATGTGGGAAAAGTGTAACCAGCTTCAGTCTCCGCACGAACGCCATCAGGTAATCGTGTTCGATGTCCCTCAATCGTTGCCTGCCCTGGCAGATCTGCGTAAAGCAGAACGCAACATGACCCCGATGCTCATGAAAGTGTTCAACTCTCGTGAACGTCTGGATCTGCTGGACATCTTCACTTGGTTGGGCGAACATCGCGAACGTTCTCCGATGTCTCGTTTGGATGAAAGTCGTCTGAACGAGATCGATCTGATGATCCGTCGTGATACCGGTTTCATCACCATCAACCTCGGCCTGCTGAACAGCTGGCGTAAAGAAGGCAAGGTTCCGTCAATGGAATCTCTGGCCATTCTTCCGGAAGACAATTTCGATTTCGAATCTAAGTACATGGAGTATATCTCCATGGAAATGAACGACGATCGCACTCCGGTGGACGACGGCTACGATGTGTCGATGGAAGCCGCGCAAGGTTTCGATCCGAAGATCCTGCAAATGCGCTTCCTGAAAATGCTGGTCAAGATCATTCATCAGACCAGTCCGGTCGTTGAAATGACCGACGAGCAATCTGAAGAAGGCCAGACCGAAACCACGGCTGAGAAAGAAGAAGAACTGATCGAAGAAAACCAACAGATTCTTGAGGCTACTGGTGCTCTGGATGAATTGGTAGCTGACGAGGAAGAAGAGCTGGCGGAATCGCTCGATGCTCCTGCTGAAGCTGATGAATCGATCATGACTGACGAAGATGGCGAACTCATCATCGAGACGTCACAGCCGGTCGAAGTCAATGTTCAAGCCGTGGGTAACTACGGTGTCGAGAACACACTGACCAGCGCGATTGTCAGTAAGGCCGACGAGCTGGTGGATAAGCAGATTTACACCGCTGCCCAATACCGCCGTATGCTTCGCTTGGCTGAATCGTTCAAATCCATCCAGAACCCCTGGGGTGGTAACGAAACGATCGAACAATACATGGAGATCAAGCAAGAAGATCTCGTGATGACTGAGGTGGACAACTATCCGAAGCTCGATGCCGTTCGAGACGAATCTATGCTGCAATCCAGTGTAGAGAAAATGGATAGTCAGTATGTTGAGAAAGTCATGAAGAAAGACATTCTCAACGCTGTGATGTCGGTACAGAAAGCCGGCGTGGCAGTTACTGGTTACGAAGTGGAGGTTGTCCGCAACGCGGTCAGCAACTACGAAGTCCATTCAGTTCAACTCACCCCGGTAACGGGCAAACCGTCGACTATTCGTTTCCGTGTACCGGTTGTTGACAAGCGTGGCGTTTACACCTCCAACGGTCAGCGTTATCGGATGCGTACCCAGAAGGGCGATATCCCAATCCGTAAAGTCAGTCCGAGTCGTGTGGCACTGACCTCTTACTACAGCAAGGTCTTCGTTGACCGTTCTCAGCGTAGCGTGTTTAACTACGATAACTGGATCGGCAAACAGATCAAGGCTAAAGGATTGAATCCCGACGACACCACCATCACTAACTTGAAGATTGCTAACGTTGCAGACTTCGAGCTGGACGTACCGACCATCTATACGGTGATTGGTAGTCAGGTGATGAGTTTCGAATCCAGCGGTAGCTACTGGTTCGATTACAAGAACCGTGAACGTAGCCGTCTGTTCGACATGGCTGTGGTGGAAGAGCTGGAAGCCAAGCACAAGGGCATGGTGGTCGTTGGTCGTCGTGATCAGCGTTACATCATGGTTGGGCGCGACGATGCGTTTTACCTGATGGATGCTAAGACAGACCGTGTCACCGAACTGGGTCATATCGAGGACATCCTCGGTCTTGAGAAAGACAAGGCTCCGATCAGCATGGCTGAGATGAGCATATTCGGCAAAATCATGCCTGTCGGTATCGCTCTGGCGTATCTGATCGGTTTCGATAACTTGCTGGAAATGACCAAGGTCAAGTACCGTGCAGTTCCGGTGGGCACTCGGGCTCAGATTGCAGACGATGAGTTTGCAGTTAAGTTCCTCGATGAAACTCTGATCTTTGATAAGAGCGACGTCAAGAACAGCCTGATCTTCGGCGGCTTCGTCCACTATCAGAAACAAATCCGCAACTACAGTCGTCACAGCTTCAAGACCAAAGACGTGTACTTCACGGTTCTGGAAGCAAACGGCATCGGCCTGCGCTACTTGCGTGAGCTGGATCTGATGAACGCCATGTGGGTCGACCCGATCACCAAAGGCGTGTTGGAATGGATGAAGGAACCGACTGAATACGTGCCATTGCTGATGCGTGCGTGTGAACTGCTGGTGACTCGTTACGTTCCCAACAAGATCGAAACGACTGACGGCCTGGTGGAAGGCATGGAACGTGCTAAGGGCTACGAACGTATTCCTGGTGCTGTCTACGCTGAATTGGTTCGTTCCATCCGAGTGTACAACTCTCGGTCGGCCTCGAGTTCTTCTCAGGTCACGATGAAGCCGCACGATGTCTGGACTGCTATTGTTCAAGACCCTGCTGCTGCGCTGGTGGACGATATCAACCCAATCCAGAACCTCAAGCAAAAAGAAATCATCACGTACGGTGGCCGTGGCGGCCGCAGTGGGCGTTCGATGACTGCTGAAGCCCGTCTCTATAAGGAAGGAGACATTGGCTTCATTTCGGAGAGTACTGTTGACTCGGGTGACGTGGCAGTAATCACGTACATGACACCCAACGCGAACATCACCAGTGTGCGCGGTACGGTCAGGTCGTTCGATAAAGAGAAAGACGGTTCTGCGTCGCTGGTTTCGACCTCGGCTCTGATTTCGCCTTTCGCTGACCGAGACGACCCTAAGCGGGTAAACTTCATCGGTATCCAACAATCGCACGTAATCAGTGCGAAGGGCTACCGTGAGTCTCCGATCTGTACGGGTTATGATCATGTACTGGCACACCGCGTGGATGACATCTTCGCCCTGCCAGCTGAAAAGGACGGTGAGGTGGTTGGACTCTCCGATACTCACATGGTCGTGGCTTATGATGACGGTACGTTTGAGCACGTTGACCTTGAAACGCAGTACGGTATCTCTGCAGGTTCCGTATATCCGCAACATCAGGCAACGACGTTCACTCTGGGCGAGAAGGTTAAGAAGGGCGATATCCTGAAGTACAACGCAGGGTTCTTCAAACCGAGCCGATTCCATCGTCATCAAGTACAGTGGATGGCAGGCGTCATTGCACGCACAGCTCTGATGGAAGCCAGCTACACGCTGGAAGACTCCTCAGCTATCGACGACTGGTTGTCTGACCAGCTGGGATCGGAAATCACCAAAGTGAAAACCATCACAGTACGGTTCGACCAGACCATTCGGAATCTCGTAAAAGTGGGAGACCACACGGACATCTCGAGTATTCTATGCACGATAGAAGATGCTGTAACAGCTGATTCAGGTCTGTTCAACGATGATGATCTCGACACACTGCGTCTGATGTCATCCGCCACTCCGTTGGCTGGTGCTGTGGGTGTAGTGAGTAACATCGAGGTCTTCTATCATGGTGATCCCGACGACATGTCCGACTCGTTGCTCGAACTGGTAACAGCCAGCGACAAACGTCGTCGTAAGAAAGCCAAGGCCTTGGGTCAACCTGCTGTCACTGGTCAGGTCGATCAGTCACTCCGCATCGAAGGTGATGGTCTCGAACTCGATCACGTTGCCATTAAGATCTACATCACTCACCATGAAGGGATGGGTGTCGGCGACAAGGCCGTGTTCTGTAATCAGATGAAAACGGTTGTTGGTCATCGCTTGAGCGGTGTCAACGAAACGATCTCTGGTCGTCAGATCAATGCCATCTTCGGCGCTAAGTCCGTCATGGACCGCATCGTTCTATCACCAATGCTGATCGGCATGTCCATCTCGCTGATGACAGCTATTGGTGAGAAAGCCGCAGAGATGTGGATGAGTAATGACACCAAGTAAAGTCTGGGGGCTTCGGCCCCCAGATCTCCTTTACAGCGCCTCGTAGTTTCACAGGAACTTGCTCATGAACAACGCTACCACTTTTGGCAACCTCGCAGTTCTTGCGAACGCTGTCAACATCGCTACCGAGATCGTCTCCAACGTGTCGGGTAATGAAGTATCCAACCATCTGGAAGGTACTCCGGTAAACGACCGTACCATCGGCGCTATCTGCGCTGCTGATATCAACAACCTGATTGAGGGCCGCGATAATGCTTAATCGCCTGGCAATCGAGGCCGCACTGCCCATCGTTCAGCGACTGGATGAGCGCAAGCTGCGCATCCTGCCGAACGAGAACACACCGCTGATGTCTCTGACTCTGGCGGTGGACAACACCTTCATCGAGAATAGCCTCGGTGAAAACGTAGACATCGTCGCTGTGCTTCAGGAGCGTTCCAGCTCCGATATGCACCGCGTTGCCACTGCCGACGTTATCAAACTGGCATCGGCTTCGATCTCCCGTCTGCATCAGATGGTGCGTGGCACCATCCTCCCCCACATCAAGCGTGTGGCGGGTGAAGTTCAGGACTTCGTCAATGCTCGTCGTGTAGAGGCAATCCTGCCCTACTCGGTAGAGATGAAAGAAATCCCGGCTGTCTATTCCAACCCAGCCATTCGTCAACTGGTCGATCGTTATCCGGCAAATCCGGGTGGCGAGTTCGCTCTGCGTGCTTGTGCACCTCAAGCCGACATCGACGCGGTCAAGGAACTGTGCAAGACTGGCATGGCCGGTGTTGACAGTGAACTGGAAGCCATCCTGTCGATGAAGAACGACGAAGGCTACGCTGCCATCCAGGCCGTCCTGCACGGTCAGATCGGCCCGCGTCAAGTCCATGACGATTACCTGCCTGGTCTGCTGGTCGCTGCTCAAGCGATCTACGAAGAGCCGGGTGCAGGTGTCAGCATGAGCCTGAGCGAGTACAAGGACTACATCAACCATCTGCTGGGCTTTACTGCTTTCCTGGCCAACGCTGCCTGGATTCGTTATGACAGCCAAGAGAAGATGGGTCTGCTGTACAGTCCGGAACCGCGCAGCTCGATGACCTCGATCAAGGTCATGGGCAAGGTCTACCGCAAGATGCTGGAAGAAGGTCTGACTCCCGAAGCCCTGATCGCCAATGAGATGGCAGGTCGTCGTTTCAGCCAGGGTCAACTGATCGAGAACAAAGCTGCACTCGAGCAGATCTACCTGCGCGAAATGAACCTGCGTTCCCTCAAGGCACAGGCCGAGATCGCCGGTAACGTCCGTGCTGCGGTACGTCAGATCGTTGGTGGGGAGCTGGCCCAGGCTGACATGGAAGGCGATGCTCGTGAAGCAGCTAGCAAAGTGCTGGCTGAACTGATCGATCGCATCCATGAGCGTAACTGTGAAGACATCAATTCGGTTGTCACCGAAGTGGTCTGCAATGTGTTCTATCCGAAGACCGACGCACTGAGCTTCATCGTTCTGATGAACCGTGTTGGTAAGTCGATGGGTGACGATGCAGATCCGCGTGAAATCGCGCTGATGGCTACCATCCGTTACGTCAACCGCTGGCTGTGTCGCCAGATGGGTCTGATCGAAGCGTGACGTCAAATAGCCGGAGGGTAATCCCTCCGGCTTTAATCGAGATTCCAGTATGAGCATCAAGTCGAATAAGTTCATCCGTGACGCAGCTCGTGTTCTGAAGGCAATCGAGAAAACAGAAGAAGGTTCCTTTGTGGCACTGAAGCCTCTTAAGGTGTACATTCCGGCTCGATTCCCTCAACGCGATCTGGCAGTCTTTGAAAACGAAATCACGTTTGTCGGCATCTGTGCCATCGTCCTCGATGACAAGTATTACGCCGCATCTCGAATCTGCGCTCCGCTGCGCAGTGAACCTTCTCTGGTTACCTCAGCGGTAATCGATGAAGTTGAATACATCGAGATGAGCTACGAACCCGGTGATCGGGTGATCTGTAGCAAAGACCTCGTGGTGATCGACAACCTGCTGTACCGTATCTACGATGAAATCATCGCTAAGGGACGAGTGCCGTGGTATCTGTCCTATCACGAGATCGGTAGCATCTTTGAGACCTCTCGGAAACATGCCGGCGTACGGATCGGGAAAACACCGACCGTTATGGAGATCATTGCCAGTGCGATTGCGCGGGACGAAAATGATCTACGCCGCTACTACCGTCAGGTCGTAGAAACTTACGAAGACATTTCTCTGTCTCCGCCCACCATTATTCCGCTTCGTAACATCAGTTACGGTGCGACCAATACCATTGCCAAAATCACGGGTTCGCGGTTCGACGAAGGTATGACCAGTGCTATCGTTAACCCTGGTGACCGTGTCGAACGGACTGAGAGAATACTTCGAACGTAAGGGTTCCATTATGGATCAGCGAATTGTTTACCAGTGCAGCGTGCTGCAGGGTATGAACAAAGTAGGCGATCTCAAGAAGCTGGATAACGGCTACTACGAGGTACGTCTGGGTGCTCTGGGTGCTTTCAACTCTCAGGGCTGGTTGTACAGCGAAGCCGAAGGTCGTCGACTGATCGAAGGATCGGGTGGCCTGATGCGTCAACTCGAGACTGCTCGCCTGCGTGGCGAATGCGGCCATCCGCGTTTCCAGCCTGGCATGAGTCAGCTGGCCTGGTTCAGTCGTGTCAATGACATCTACGAACCGAACGTCTGCTTCCACATCCGTCGTATCTACCTGGCTCCGGGTGTCGACGAGAAAGGCCGTCCCGTGACCATGGTGATCGGTGAAGTCAAGTCTTCCGGTAAGGAAAGTGCTTGGTTCGATCGTCAGCTGGAAAACCGCGACGAAGATGTCTGCTTCTCCATTCGTTCCTTCACCGAGGATCGGGTGGTCGGCGGCATCAAGACCAAGTATCTCAAGAAGATCGTGACCTGGGATACCGTCAACGAGCCTGGCATCGCCAAATCCTCCAAGTACGGCACTGCTTCGCTGGAGTCCCTTGTGGGCGATATCAGTGAAGGCGCTGAACTGGAAACGGCGTTCTACACCGACGTGCTGCGGAACGAAATGAAGTCTCTGCCGATTGGTGTCGGCGAAGGCATCGGCTTCGAACACAACAGTAACCTCATGTCGGTTATTGCCGAAATCGAACGTCCGATCCGTTCCGTGGTTCCCTCTTCCTGGAGGTGGTAATGAGCAGCACCATCAGTCAAGCACTGGTGGGTGCGACCGAAGAACTGGAGTCAGAGGTATCTCTGGCTCCGGCTATTGACGTCATCCCTGAGATGGCCGATATTGAACTCAGTCGCATTACGTTGGATTCATGCATCGAGAAAGTACTGATCTCCGACGGATCAGTGGTCGATGTGCTGGAAGCTGAGCAGACTTACAAGGAATGGCGAGCTGAACACTCGACTATTGCTACGGGTCGTGCACAGACAGGTGAGCCGCTCTTGAAAGAGATGCAGGCTACCTTGGAGATGATGAATTCTCCTTCCATGGAATCCGATGCCATCCAGATGTTTAAGCGCACGTTCAACAAAGTGTCGCTGGCACTCAAGACGTTTGGTCGTAACCTGAGCGATATCCGCAACAAGGTGAACAACTCCAAAGGTCAGCTGGAATCGTCTCCCGCACTGATCACCTCTCCAGTGGTCTACAACTTCTTCACTCGCAGTAACAAGCCTGTGAAGCTGGCGCCGGGTTCGATTGATGACGACATCAAGTTCATCAACGAATGCGAGAACCGCTATAACGAAATCTTCAGCCTGACCACCGAGTTGGGTAAACGGTTTCGTGAGGCATGTAACAGCGATTCCAACGAAGCGATCCGTGACGCCATCGAATACTTTGAAGGTGTTATTCCGGAGCGTCAAGAGTTTGCTGGCCTGACCAAGTTTCATCTGTTGGGTAATCGCGGCATCGACATCGACGACAAGGGCTTCCCTCACTTCACTAAGAATCCAGCACCTTGGAATCTGAAAGAGCCGGGTGGTATCCTTGGTCTGCTCGCCCGTAAGAAGATCCATGGATTTTCTGTGGGTGGCGAGCCTACGTCTGTACCGGCTATCGACGGTATCAACGGTGTAGTCGCCAAGCGTCAAGTGAAGGCCTCCCTTCAGGCGTCTGGTGGTGTGGTATCGGCTGACTCTTTTGTGAAGCTGCTGGATAAAGCCAACGTGCTCAACAGCAAAGCAATGAAGTTCGCCTCCATGGCCAACACGATGGGTGAACGCATCCAGCGTCTGTCGGCCGACATGGACGATGCATGGAACCATGTCAATACGGAAAAGAGTCTTGAGGAAAACTCTGCTCGTGTCCGTGAGCTGCGTGCTCTTCGGGTAGCTGCTCGTAAGAGTGTTGCAACCTACATGTTCATGGCCAAGTCTCTGGCGACGATGATGGAAGACCATACTTCCTTTGTCTACCGGAACGTAACCATCCTCGCCAACGAAGTCCTCAAGAAAACAGGAAAGTGAAATGAAGAACCATCTTCTGACCCAGGCACTGAAAGTATCTCAGGAAGAACTGGAAGACGTGATTCCCGCCGATCAGGCTGAAGAAGTATTCAGCGAATTGAGCGAAGCAAGCTCGCCCAACACCATCGAGCAGGTAATGGCCGACGAAAACGAAGTCGGTCAGGCTGTCGAGCAGATTGAGGCCGTGCGTGACATGGTCACTGGTGCTCAAGAAGACGACGCATCCATGGAATCTCTGAATCGTCTCGTCGATGTCATCGGCATGCGCTATGGTCAGGTCGAGACGACCTCGCTGGAAAGCCTCACCCCCGGCGAAGCCAAGCAGAATATCCTGGCCCGTCTGGATAACATCCAGACCAGTCTGGAATCTGCACTGGTTGTTTCTCAGGAATCCTGGTCTGTAAAAGATCTGTGGAATTCTGCTGGTGCGGTCGAGCGCAACACCGAACAACTGAACGCTCATCTGCAAGAGCTGCGCGGTCGTAAAGAGTGGTTCAGTGAGCATGGTCTGGTGATCAACTCCGTGCGCGTGCTGAACTACATCACCGTGAACAACAAGCCCTCGGCCAATCTGGTTAGCGACACCAACAAGCTCACCACGGCTGTCAAGGACATGATCGCTATCGCCGATACGGCACGTGAACTGACCGAGAAGATTGCCAAACAGGTAAGTACCGGCAGTTTCGAATCCGGTGAAGGTGTCGAGAAGGTGTTGTCATCCATCACCTCCGGCAAGAACCCAGCTGCCGCCGTTCGCCAAAAGCTCGACGGCCTGCAGCTGCTGGGCAACACACACTACACCGTGTCGATGAAAGAAACCAAATCCAGTGCTCCCGGCGAGTGGAATAAGGTGGTTTCTACCAACATGGAGCTGAATGACAAATGGCATGGCGGTGCTCGCACTAGCAAAGCCAGTCTCGGTCTGCGGATTCCGGCATGGTTGGTAGGTTATACCGCCGGCACCAAGGTGGGTGGTGTCGTGGCCAGTAGTGTTGGCATGGGTGTCGGCGGTATTCCGCTGGTCATTGGTTATGGTCTGCTCTACGGGTATGTCGCTGCTGACGCACTCAATGCCCACAAGACTGCCAAGGACGCCAAGCACTCTCTCAAATTCGAAGAAGTTGAGAAGAGCTTCCGTGAAGTGGTCGATCTTGCCAACAAGACCTCTCAGATCCGTCGTGGTCTGCCGGGTGCGTTCAAGCGTGCTGTATCTGGTCGCGACGAAGTGGCCAAGAGCATTGGCAAGGCTGCTGGCGCTCTGGCTGGTACCGATCGTCAAAATGCCCAAGCCATCCGTGACATCTACATGAACATGGATCGTCTGGCCTGGAAACTCTACGACGACGCGTTCCGTCTGATGCTCATGGCAATCACGAATTCTGAGGTTGTTGCTCGGAAGATGGTCAAAGCTTCCAAGAAGTAATGCGACATATACAGGGGAGCCTAAGGCTCCCCTGTATGCCGTTTTGATTCGATTCGAAATATTTTCAACAATACATAGTAACGTTGAATAGGAAGAATGATCTTCCAATAACCAAGTGTTCTCAGGAGAACAACCATGAACAATGTACAAACTCTGAAAGCCAAGTTCCAAGCTGTAATTGCCAAGAACATGGTGGGTCTGAAACTGGCTGACGTAACTGTCGACCGCACCAAACGCATGATGGCTCTGGCCGCGCCGTTCGCTAACGATGATCTGATCGTGCCTGAGTGCATCGAAATGCTCATTAACCAAGTGACTGATCCGAGCTACCTGTTCAAGGATTCGGTAATCAAAGACGGCGTCGTCTATCCGGAGATCATGGATGAGTCGCTGTGCGATGAGGTGTTGCAAGGCTTCGTACAACAACTGGAATGGCTGCCGGCTGATGGCAGTGCTACCGTAGTCGCCATCACCCTGTGGTGTGGCGAAGAGATGCTGAAAAGCGCATAACCCAACGTCCTGAGGAGGACACATCATGAAAGAGTTTTCGTTCTTCGTACTCGGTGCCGTCATCGGCGGTCTCTGGGTGAAACGCAGCATGGACAATGCCGCGCTCAAGAAAGAAAACGAGGCCCTCAAGGCTCGTTCTGCAACTGCTTAAGGAGATCAGCATGACTGGCTTCAATCCCTGGATCGACGTGGCTATCATCGCAGCTATCTGGGTGCCGATAGCCGGTGCCCTGCTGTTCTGCGAATGGCGTAAATCCAAAACCCAAAAGGCGCTCCGCGGCGCCACCCGCGTGTAATACACAACTCAACTGCAATAGGAGCAACAAACATGTCCTTCATCGAAACCATGAAAGAAATCGGCGGTTCCATCGTGGAAGCCATCCAGGAAAACCCCGTAGCCGCCGGCGTCGGCGCTGCTGTGGTCGCTGCTGGTGTCGGTGGTACCATCTGGTACCGTCGCCGTAAGGCTGCCAAGAACGTCGACGTCAAGGGCACCATCGCCCACCTGGAGCAAGTCGCCGCAGCCGGTAACGAAACCGTTGCCAAGGCTGTCGATGCCGCCCAAGCTTCTGCGTAAGCAGGAGCCGGCTAGAGAAAGGGGCCTTCGGGCTCCTTTCTTTTTCTTTGTTTCCGTTCAATTCAACTAAAATTCAGATACACATTATCAACCTGCTTAACACTAGCATTGGTAAAATAAAACCATGCGAGCTATTGTTGTGCGTTAAACACGTGTTCATAAAACCGCAATACATCCTAGGAGTTACACCAATGTCCGAAGCACTGGCCAAAGTCAACCAGGCTGCACAAGCCGTTGCTGCCAACATCCAAGCCGCCATCACCTTCGACGACGACGGCGCCGGCGTCCTGCCCGAGACCTTCGTGGCCGACAACCTGGCCCTGGCCTCCGGCAACGAAGAGCTGACCATCGAGCAAGTCAAGCTGGTTCAGACCACCTCCTCCAACTTCGCCGTCGGCCTGGCCCTGGGCCTGGGCAACAGCTCCCTCGAGCTGATGTCCAAGAACAAGAACCTGGACCGCACCAACGCCGCCCTCGAGTTCGGCAACGACCTGATCCGTGCCAGCGTCGATCGCGAAATGACCGTGCGTGTGCCCGGCACCAACGAAGAGAAGAAGAAGTACGGCAACACCAGCGTCAAGCTGGAAAGCGGCGCTGTCGCCAAGCGCGGCGAACTGAAGCGTGTTCTGACCCACGTGTCGGACAACTTCGCTGCTGCGTTCGCCAAGTAACTACTTCTCGGCCTGGCCAGATAGCCTGGGGGTGTCCCCAGGCTATCGTCCTTTATTTTTGTTGACGATGTCTTATCGTCATTAGGAGTTTACCGATGGAAGACGTCATCGTGCTGGATACTCGCGAACAAGCGTTCCGTGACAAGATCGCTGTACTCGCTTCCGAATTCCTGAAGGGTGGTTACTACACGCGCTTGGTGATGACCGATGACATCATCAGCGTAAAAGATGTCCATGCTCGCGCCAAGGAGAACAAAGACGAGTTCTTCTACGGTATCGCGCTGCCTGCTGAGATGCAGGAGACGGTGGACAACTTCGTCCGTGTGGACAAGAAGGTTGTACTGGGACTGATCGAGAAAGGCGAAGAACACCTCAAGTTGGTGGGCCTGGAAGCCGAGTTCGACAAGACTCAGAAAGCTTACCTGGTGAAGATCTCCAGCTGCGGCATGGGTTTCTACATCAGCAAGCAGGTACACACTCCTCGTCACCAGCGTCAGAAGCGTATCACTTTGAGTAAGCTCAGCGAAAAACTGAATTCGACCGAGCATACCAGTGGGCGCCGTAAGATCGTCCTCGGTCAAGACGCCGTGGTCTAAGCGAAATATAGATCCCAGGGATATCCCTGGGATCTATGGGGAGTGGAAATGAAGCCAACAGTAATGCAAGCTGCTTTGATTGCCGGCATCGAAGTGATGCGTGAGCGTATTGAGAAAGCGGTAGCTCGCAACGAGACATGGATTTATACCCTTGAGAGCAATCTGATTGATGGGGTGGCTGTCGAAGACACTATTCGACTGACATTCGATAAATCTAGCTTCACGGGTTATTGGCTTTGCATAAACGCCCATTACTGTGAAGGCGGTGTCGGTCCTCTGGATTCCTTCACGCTACACATTTCGACCAAGTCATTGTTAGTGGTTCTTAACCACAGCAATAACGTCAATGGCGTAGAGTCATTCTTCGATCCGATTGATGACGTGGCCATTGTCTTGGATGCGGTAGCTCACTTCCATGCCATGCCGGATAAACTCGAAGAAATTGTCCAGAAGGCAGAAGCGGAGAAGGCTAAGGCGATCGAGTATCAGCAGCGCCGTTCTCGTTTCACCGTCATCGACAACCCGTCTGTGGTGAAGTGAAATGACACAGTTAATCAGTTTGCTGGAGTATATCAACGAACATGACGTTGTACTTGACTCCTGCTATAACTACATGGCTCTAGAAGCCGCTATAAGGGCCATAGAGGACGATCCGGAGTTTCCCCCGTATCATCCAACCAAGTTGACTGACATACGTCAATATGGCCATCTGGAGAGCGTTAATCGACTCCGGGAATTGATCAGGAAAGCTGAGTTCAGTTTAGACCTGATTAACGTACCTGCTTTGGTTCAAGGCGGGTACGTGTTTAAGACCCTTTACGGTCGAGAAGCCAAACGAGGTTTCATGGATAATCGCCAGGTCATCCAGACAAGTAAGGGACGGCTCGTGTTAGACGAGTATGTGACGATTACGTATCATCCTGATCCGGGGCCTTAGGGCTCCGGATTTTATTTCTTTTTTTGTTTCGATTGGACTTAAAGACAACAATACATAATAGCGTTGACTTAACCAAATAGCTGAGGCGCTAATTATGTCGTTTATGCTGGATATGGAATTTAGCAGAATCAATCGCAACAACTCTGCCTGGGTCGTCATCATGATGCTAAATGATCAGCAGGGTGTCATTAAAGACTTCGACGGAGAGAAGACTGAAATAGTCCTTAACGTGGGCGACGAAGTTCTGGTTAATTCGACTCCTGTTAAGGGTAGTCGAGGTGTATATGTGAAAATCAATACGGAAGGTTATCTTCCAAAAGGGATCTATCACATCTACATCAGGGGCGGGACGTTGATAACTGACGGTATTCCGGTGAGGATGATGTCACCACTCCGCGCAAAATTCGTCTGTACACAATCAATCAATACCAAGGAAACCACTACCATGATCGATTCCTGCTTCAAACTCATCGAAGGCGAACTCAAAACCACCAACCAGGCGTATGCTGTCATCAAGCGCCTGGGTGAAACTCGCCGTGTCCAAAGTCACGTCAGTGGGACGATGGACATCCTCCGCATCATCCCCGGCACCAAGTTCCACGTCGTGGTGCGTGGTGACAGTAAGGCCATGCTGGTGTTCATGGAAGGTCGCTTCGGCGGCAACTCCACGTTTCGTCAACTGACCCTCGATGGCGAGAAGAATGTCATGACCACCGGTGACATCCTCCAGTCGCTCGATCTGGTCAAGAAACACGTGGCTGTACTGGAATGGGTCTGCAAAGATCCGGCTGAAGAGGAGAACAAGGAACAGGTTAACAAACAACCCGTTCTCAAGGCACCGCAGACGATGACAGATCATGGATACCAATCCATGAGCCAGATGATCTATACCGACAAACTCACCCTCGGCAACGTGATGTACCGCATCGGCTTTGCCAACAATGGCATGGAGGTGCGTATCGGTAACGTCGACGATGGTCGTTGGTTGATGGCAGTGGTCAACTACCTGGGTCGTCTCTCCAACCTGAAGGATGCATCTGTCATCGTCGTCGCACGTATCCTCTACGAGGACAATACGGTCGGTGCAATGATGATGGGTATTCCCGGCCACAGCGCTCTCGTCAATCACTTCTACGTGATGTCCAACGTAGATGGTGAGTTGCGTTCCTGCGGCACTCCTGACAAGTACTATCCTACTGGCATGGAGATGCACGTCATCATCGAGGGGACTGTGGAACAGAAGCCTATGGAAGCCAAGAAGAAAGAGCCTCAGGAATGGATTCCCCACAACGGTCAATTCGTCGTCGTCAAAGACGATCCGAAGAAAACCATGTACATCCTGGGCGACTACGATCAGGCCGAACGCAAGTTCATCCTGACTCTGGCTGACTCGGCTCGTCGTGAACGTCTGGAATCGCTCCAGATCCGTGGTGAGCCGCCGGTCATCCTGGTCGAGCCGTCCAAGGTACGTCCGTTCGTCCTGACCTACTGATCCATCGAGACGGCATATACGGGGGCAACTGCCCCCGTATACCGTTCTTTTTTTCTTCGTCCAGCTTTACAGCTTGATGAAGGTACGGTTGAACTCCGTAACTTGCTCGGTGAAACCAACGTTGTGCTTGGACACGTTCGCCTCGACGCCGGTCATGAAGGCAGGCTTCAGGTTCGGCGAGGTACCGGTCTTCGGCATGGCATCCAGCAGCTGCTGAGCGAAGCGATCGACCGCGATACCAACCTGTTGCAGCCCGGTGAACGGGATGGTCAGTACCAGCTCTTCGCCATCGGCGGTCTTGTCGCGACGACCGGTGAAATCACCGGCAGTAGTCGGATACATGTTGGTGATCAGCCAAGCGGCATTGACCTTACTGAAGCTCGGGTCGGGCTCGAAGGCGATGATGCTCATCGAGTACACGTCCGGCAGCAGGTCGGTCGGGCGGTTCATCCGAGTGGCGATGCCCGGAACTTTCGAATCCGGGTCCATGATCAGTTCGGTGATCCAGGATTCGAAGAACCGCTGGACCGGACGACCGTACTTCTCACGGATGGTCATCGAGGGGTCGGAACGCTGACGCGTCACGTTACTCGGGGTGTGCTGGATCTCACCGGCACCGGACACCGGAGCTTCCACGCTGTTGACAGTCAGGGTACGGTTGAAGCCGTCCCAGGTCTGAGCGTGCATTTCCACAATGCCCTTCAGGGCCTTGTAGTAAGCGTCCGGGTTGTCCAGGAATTGGAAGCCGGTGGGGGCCTGCAGAACCTTGATGATCAGATTACGACGAACGTAATCCGTGTTGGCATGGAAGTAACGCAGGTCGGATTGGTAGGCGTTCTGCCCACCTACCGCCAGGTTGACCATGGGCGAGTTGACGAATTCGCCATATCCCAGGCCGTTGCCCAGGAGGGTGTCACGATGACGAATAGTCATTATTCAGCCTCCGTACCGGTCCGGCGGCCTGCAACAACGGTCAGAACCTCTACCGTCTTCATGCCGTCGAACAGACCTTCGATGTCCGTGTGCCAGCTATAACCACGCTGAGTGTCAGCCGGGGTGTAGTAGGAACGCGGGGTGATGTCGGCACGACCGTCGTACTTGTCCTTGATCTGACCTTCGATGAAGCGATCGACGTTCACGGCGTACTCATTCGCAGTCATGCGGCTGTCGCCAGTGAACATACGCCATGCCAACTCACCGATACGGTTGAGGTGACAGCAGATAGCCATCGGGAAGAACGAGTTGAGGACCGACGTGTTGTCGTGGTAGACAGTCTGGATGCCAGGGAAGAACACTTGACCGCGATGGTCGAAGGGCTCGGCCGAGGAGATGCCAGCTTGCCAGTCGGTGTTACGCGGCTTGACATGACGGAACTTCGCGTTGTGATCGACGAAGCGAGTCACGACACGATAGAACGAGTTGTCAGGCGCGAAGCCAGTGCGCATGCGCTCGCCACCCATGTAGGTAGCGACCTTGACGGCGAAGTCGATGGTGAACGGCAGGATACCGTTGTATTCGCTGTCAAGGTAAGTACCGGCGTGTTTCATCACGACAGCACGGCAGGCACCGGTGTTGTAGAACTCGGATTCCGGGATCAGGGACAGAGCGTTACGCAGAGTAGCGCCGATGCTGGAATCTTCTTCCGGCTTGTTCAGCGGCTCGAGTACGTCCTGAGTAGAAGCCAGAATCCAGACGTCCGGACGGACGGCCATGATGTTACCCATCAGGCGCTTGGTTTCCAGAGTGAAGCCGGTGTCGATGAACGCCGACATCGGATAGCTGGCGCGATCAGCGTAAGGGATTTCGCCCTCACCGAACACGTTCAGCTCTTCTGCAACCATCTGGTCGTAGGCAACCGGAGTCACGGTACCATCGGCACCGCCCAGCAGCCAGTGAGTGGAGTTCTCACCGAACAGTACGCCGCCAGCAGCCGGGCCTTCCAGCTTGACGCTGTAGTACGGCACGCCGTTGATGTTGGTGGCACCGAAGATGTTGATGGTGTGTTCCGGAGTCACTTCACCATCGATCAGACCGTAGTCTTGCTCGGTGGAGTACAGCAACTCAGCCACTGCCTTGACTTCCGCGTCGTAGACATGGAAGGACTTGAGCGGACCGTAGCCCGAGAACACTTCAGGATCGTTGTTCTCGAAAGCCTTCAGGATGCGCTTGTCGTAGGAGTAGTTGATGTTGGTCTTCGGATCGACCACACCGGTCTTCAGGGTGAACTCAACGAAGGGTTCACCATTCAGGTTCATCAGAACCTGGCCAGTGGAATTCTTGTTGGCACGCTCAACGAGGGCCAGGCGGTACGGGTACGCGCCTTGTTCTTCGCTCAGCTCAGCGTCGGCCGGGGTCGACGACAGAGTAGTCGGAGATACCAGACGCAGACCGATGTTGGAACCCTTGGCGCCGAAGAAGCGAGCTTCCACGTCGATCAGCGGGTACATGGTCGAGGTCTGGCCGTCGGCGTTGACCAGGGTGCCAGTAGTGCGGGAAGCTTGACGCAGGTTGTCTTCGCCCGGCTCGTCCACATGGAAACGAACACGGAAGCCATCCAGCTTCTCGCCAGTCGGAACCAGCTCACCATTGGTGCGCTTGAAGGTACCGTCGACGTTACGCTCGTACTGGTCGATCTTGTCGGCAACGATGTCAGCCCAGATACGCAGGGTAGCTGTTTTGGCATCGGCCGGTTTCATACGGCGCACCAGCGCCATAGCGCCGGTCTGCAGGACTTTCTGCAGCATGGCGGCTTGGTGGCTCAGGAACGGAGAACCCGGATAGAAGTTGTCGGCACCATAAATGGTGGAGAAGCCTTCACCGCTAACCAGGTTAGCAGCATCCGACGGGCCCCAGGAAGTGAGCAGTGGGCAGAACGGCAGGAAGATCGGAAGGTTAACGATCTCCAGCGGCTGACCTCGGCCACTCACATCCTTGAAACCGAGGACTTCTGTCCGCGGCAAAGAGGAAGCCATTGATACAGACGACATTGTGTTGTCTCCCATGGGAAAAAATCAACTTCGCGCGTGAAGTTACGAATGGTATGGCCCTTGCCCTACTAACAGTAGGATTCGGTAATCGATGAATTCGATACCACCACCACATACTATTTTGTAATTTTTTACAAGGTACGCTCGGAGAAGAAGGAAAATGATCAATAGCCCTTGGAACGCCACTGTGCTTCGACAGCACCGAGTAGGTGGCATCATTAGCGAGTTGGCAGTTGCTAAGGCTGTAGGTGGTCTGGTTAAAGACAGTAATTCTGTCATCCTGGTCACACCGCTCAATGAGAAGATCCCGGCATTCGTCATGCCGATCACCTCTCACGAATATGCTGATCGCAAACTCGACGAGAACGGTGCTGTATTCGTAGACGGTCGTTCGTACATGCGTGCTGAACGCCGTAATAATGCTGGATACGTTGTGGCTAACCAGATGCAAGCCGATTTCGTCAATCGTCTTGGTGAGCTGACTGCTCTCTGGGTAAAGGCACCCACTCAGCGTATGGACTTCCTCAGAACCGGTGACATTGCTGCCCAGGTTTACATCAACTGGCTCAGCACTGCGATCGCGTCGAAACTGGGTCTCGAACTCGATGTTGCACGCGAGCTTCAAATCATTACCGGGCTATTCTACATCCATCAGTTCATGCCGGTGGATGAAGCGCTCAGCCAAAGCGGTAAAGAACGTGCTGTCAAGCTGATCCAGCGCTGGACCAAAGCACCCGTTGAGATGATCAATTCGATCGTCAGCGACGCTCAGTACATGAACCTCATGGAAGACTACGTTGCTGTCGTTCAAGGTCATTTCTCTGCCAGCACTCGCATCGCCCAGATCAACGTCGGCTTCATGGTCATGGCTCTGAACCGTTCTTGGTTCGGTTATGGTGCTCAGGAAATGTCTGCCGTAGCCATCGAGTATCCGCCGGCTTTCCTGGCTCTGGTCGAAGCGGCCTGCAATGCCAAGGTATGGCGTAAGACCTACCTGGGCCGCCTGGTTGAACGGTTCAGTACTGGTCGTGCTAGCGACGAGTTCACCAAGTCCATGGAAATCCTGGCCGGTCGTGCCCGCGGCACTCTCAACTGAACATAAATCCAACAGGTGGATGTCATGACCTCTGATGATTTCCTGATCAACCACGCATACCGCAATGTCTGGTGTGCGCCGGAGCAAGATCGGCAACACATCCTGAGGCCGGCACGTATCACTCCTAAAGTAGGGGCACGTGGAAGTGTGACCATTCTCTGGTCGACTTTCAATCTCCCTACTGAAGGGGATCGCTATCACGTTTTCCAATTCGGTAATCTGGCTCAGGTTAATCTGGGCCTGAATCTGAAGCGTGAAGTGTGGACAAGTGCAAGTAGCCAGATGGTCGATGAGAAGATGCTCGTCGACGTCTATGGTGAACGAGGCTTGATGGTACCCCGGCAGCACGTTTTCTTTCTTCGTACCAACGACGATAACCTGACCGTGGCGGTAAAACACGTTCCGGTTATTGGTGACTTTGGTTACGACGATGTTTATTTCCGTTTCTACACCAACGTCTTCTTCAACCGCCTTGGCATCGACGATCCCGAAGAAGGGATCGAATATGTTCTCTCGGCACCGACTAACACATCGCAGATCAACGCACTGATGTACAACCTACGTCAGATGCAGGCACGGTCTGGTTACGTGTTCTGTTTTGTCAATGGCTGGCGTGTTAATGATGTCAACACCGCCACTGTCGTTCGTGGTGACATTGTTGAGCTGGTACGTGACAGCTCTGTCGATCGGGTCGAGGAATTCGAGGTTGCGGATCTTCCAGTATTCTTGTCCGAGCTGGACGAGGTACAAAAGTACCTGATCCATCCTGCACGTGAAGCCGATGAGTTCATTGCTTATCGTGACGACCAGGACATCTTCCTGATGCGGAAGCTGACCCCCTTCATCCATAAGGGTGTCTACTACCACAAGAACCTGGAAGACTCGTTGCGGATGGTGACTCATCGCGATTACTCGATCCCGACGCCATACGTGGATCGGATGTGCACGCTCAATGAAGGATGGGCTACCAACAACCAGCTGACCCTTCAACTGGTATTGCGTAAGTCTGGGATGGATAAGTCCCTGATGAACGAGGCACACCACATCAAGGAACTGTACAAGCTGGATGAGACTGATTGGCATGCCGCTGTCATTGGCTCTGAGGCTGTCGTGGACGTGTGGCGGATTGAGGAGCTGGAGAAGTCCGCTTACCCTGCAATCATGCGGGCTAAGAGCGGGCAGATCACTCGTGAGATGGTTGAAGCGGCGTATGGTTACAACACCATCACTCGCATCATTGCCGATACTCCTCAGAAGGTGGAGACCACCAAGGCCTGGGTCGAACTACCGTTTGGTCTGCGGGGTGAAAGCACTGTCTACGAGTACAACGATCAAGGCCATCTGATCGACTGGCATCGAAACACCAACGTACAGTGGTATGTCCCTCGTTCGCCCGAATGTGCGTATGTGGAAGCTATCTCTGGTCGTGGATCGGATGTTCTGTCTACCGTGTATGGTGAAGACGCTGTTGTTGAGAAGGGTCTCACTTATCGTTGCTATGTCTGTAACATCATGAACGGTTACCCTGTAGGTGACTGGCGAGATGTGACTGATGACGAAGATTACTACGACGTGGTCGGTAACACGATCATGTGGAAAGTCAATCGGGCATCGACATACACAGCAGTCAAGTTCGATGACACGTTCCTGACCTACAACCTGGTTCTGGATTATGAAGACGCTTTGCTGCGCTTCAGTCTTAACGTGAAGGAGATTCGTGTAAACGGTATCCTTTACAATGGCCTGGTTGAAATCCCCACTGGTCTTCTGGAATTGTGGTTGAATGGGCGCTCGATCATCGAGGGTCTGGACTGGTTCATGGTTGATAAAGAGATCGTCATCGTCAACCGCAGCTTCCGTAACCAGGAAGGTACTCATAACGTCATCACTGTGAGGTCGACTGGTTTCTGTAACCCTGACATGTCGCGTGTTAAGGAAGCAGAGTACGGTTGGGTTGAGAACGGCCTGCTGAGTCGTAACAACCGCTGGAATCTGCGTGATGACAAGGTATTCCGTGTCATTGCTGACGGCCGGATCTTTTCTCGTGATGAATTAAACTGGGCTGAAGATAAGCCAGCAGTTCTTCTTGAGAACGTCCGTAACGGCGCGCCGTATCAGGTTACTGAACCGTTGATTCCTCTGCGAGGCATTACCTACCAGTCCGCTTACGAGATGCGTCGGTTGGCAGAAGCCACCGATAAGCAGATTGAAGACTACATGACTACTCGGGTGCCGGAGATTCCTCCGGAAGAGGTCAACCTCATTCCGAAACGTCATTCGCTCTACAGTCCGTTCGTAGGTAAGATCATGCACGACCTGATCTCGGGGTTCTTCAATCAGCATCCGCTGACGGAATACTACAGTGACCAGGACGTCAGGACGTGGTGCGAACCCTACATGTGGTTGCTCAAATACGAGCCTACTCGTAAAGGGTTTGATGACAGGTACGTCACCATTGATGCACACGAGCGGATGGAGCCGTTCAAACTGAGCATCTACCACTACAACTTCCTGGCTCGTGCCATTCGGGTCATCCTCGAAGACAAGATCGATATCACCCACTCTGTGCTGATCGATCATCTGCCCATTTAAACCCACGGAGCACGGGGGTAAAAGCCCCCGTGATAATACATGAGTGATGTAAACGACATCCCCCAGGTGGGACTCGTAGACCTCAACCGAGGCTGGAAGATCTGGGAGATGAGTCAGATCTTTACTGGTCAGGTTGGCACTGGTCTCTACTGTCCCAACGTGAATGACCTGATCATCGATCTGGAATCTGGCTGGTATCTGGTCACCACGATCGACATCACCACCGGTAAGTGCACCTACATCCCGTGGAAACTGCCGGCGGTATCGCAGAACAACATCATCATCGACCAGCTCCTCGGTGTAGGGACTGGTATGCAGAGCGAAACCTGGCGTGTCTACATCGACACTCGCCAGATGCCGTTCTCCATGCAGATCGATGGTCGCCTGCACATGTACCGTTCCGATGCCGATCACTACAAAGTGTTCTTGGGCACCGACATCACCGACAACGGTACTGTCATCAGCGCCTCCTACAATGCCTCTGGTGAGTTCGTAGGTGAGAACATTGGTCTGGAGCACGTCGGTACCGACAACATCAACAACTGGGCTATCTGGGCGCCTAAAGCAGGCAACACCAATCGTCGTCTGAATGACGGTGAAGTGGTGACCGTTGTGATGTACAACGCCGTTGGCAATAAGCTTAGTCACTCGACGATGCTGATCCAGAACACTGCGCTGGTGCGTCGTACTGCAGCCGGTCGTAAGCAGATCAAGGCTATCGGTATCGAAAGCCCGTACCTGTCTGATGCCGACCCGAACCAGCTGATCGTTCCGATCAACGTGGATCTGCGCACCGTTGGTGTGCAGGGCGTCGTCACCTACAACACCGGTGAGAAGCTGGAGATCCCGATCCAGTTGGACGGTACCGGCAAGATGAGTCTGCACGGTCTGCAATGGTATTCACCGACCATCCAAGCTTACCCGCACAAGCTCACGCTGAGTTATCGGCTGAGTGAAGACGAGTACAGCCTGGAACACGGTATCAACGAGAACGGTTACATCACCGAGGCGTTCACCATCAAGGCTGTCGCTGCAGACAACGCTTATAGTGTGCGTCTGTACGCCTTCCCGACCTGGAACACTCCAGCGTCGCGGTATGACCTCGATTTCTGGCTCTTCAACATCGATCGCGATACGTGGTATCGCGTGCCGCGCAGTGTTGTGGAAATCCCGGACAATGAGGTGGCGTTCGATGGTTCCGACTACGTATCTCGTCAGCGTCTGAAGTTCGGCGTCCTGCTGTCCAATGTCGATCCGGCATTTGCTCAGCATCGCTTCGTCCAGTCGACCGAAATCGCACTGAACAAAGCAGGTACCGAGCCGGGCGACAAGTGGCAGGTCAAGTGTGATCCGATGCAAGCGTCCTTCTTCGGAAGCGGCGTCATTGCGAAGAACCGCTTGGTCAACGTCAACCTGTCGTACCTCGACCTGAGCAACGATCTGTTGGACATGGATGCTTGGCTTGCCAAGCTCTACTGGCCGCTCAACCATCTGTTCGATGACACCACTGAAGTGAAAGCTCCAGAACCGACCCATTTCGTGATTCACACCAAGACTCGCGAATACCGGTTCCCGATCACTCAGTGGAACCAAGAGTTCCCGATCCTGAACGATGTTCGGATTGGCGAAACCATCTATCTGCGGTGGATTCGCGAGACCGCGACCGCCCAGCTTCAGCTGGGTGTGACTGGTCTGGCTGTCGAACAGAGCAACTGATATATCAGCACCGGAGGGACATCCCTCCGGTGCTGAGTATTTGGAGTTCTTATGCAGACTATTCTTTTTGAGCGCGATTGGGATTATTACCCGACTGCGATCTGGGATACCAAGACTACCAACAAGTCTTTCCTTGAATTCTCAGCGCTTCTTAAGCACATGGGGGTCAAGAACCATTTGTTCCCTCTGGCTCTTATGCAGCCGGAGCTTCAGGGGGTTGATCCGTACGATCCCTCCTTGTCAGACGACATAAAACTGAAGATCAAAATCGAGTGTACGTTTAACCCATGGTACTTCATCCGTGAGGTTATGCGTGTACCTCCAGCGGCAGGTGATACACCTGTTAAGCTGGAAGCTAACCGGGGCAACATTTCTCTATGGTGGTCGTTCCTTAACCACATCGACTATTTCCTCGTCCAGATTCGTCAGACTGGTAAGTCGCTGAACTCTGACGGTATCTCGGTTTGGTATCAAATCTTCGGCGCACGTAACTCCCGTGCTAACCTGTTCACCAAAGGTGACTTGTTTAAAGAACACATTGCACGTCTGAAGAAACTACGTGCTCTGTTGCCGAAGTACTTAGTCAACATCGTCAAGAAAGATACCGACAACCAGAAAGAATTCACCAACATGTCTCAGGGCAACCGCATGGTGGTGTACATCCCGCAAAAGGATGAAGAAGCAGCAAACAACCTGGGTCGTGGTCTGACCACCCCCTACAACCACGTGGACGAAATTGCGTTCCTTAAGAACGTACACATCTCCCTCGGTGTTATGCTGGCGGGCGGTGGTGCTGCTCGTGAAGAAGCGGCACGTAACGGCCTGCCGTACGGCAACATCTTCACTACTACTGCTGGCGAACTGGATACTCCGGAAGGCGCTTACGCGTACGACCTGATGACCGGTGGTGCAGAGTGGAACGATGCGTTCTATGACTGTGCCAATACCGACGAGCTGTATGAGGTGGTGCGGAAGCAATGCCGTAACAAAGATGCAATCCTCATCAACGGTACGTTCAACCATCGTCAATTAGGTAAGACTGATGCATGGTTGAGGAAGAAGATCGCGGAATCTCGTCAGACCGGTGACGGTGTACGTCGAGACTACATGAACGAGTGGACGACGGGTAATGCCCGAAACCCGCTCAGCAAAGATACGCTGCGTAAGATCCATGCCAGTGTAACTAAGCCTTCTTACCTTGAGATCGACAAACAAGACCACTACTCCATCCGCTGGTACATCACGCGAGAAGAAGTAGAGACAGGAATCTCTCGTCGTCAAATGGTCATGGGCATCGATACCTCCAACGCCGTAGGGCGAGACAACATCACAGGTGTCATTGTCGACATCAGTACACTTGAGGTGGTGGGTGCATGGACTGTCAACGACTCTAACCTGACCGCATTTGCAATGTGGTTGGCAAAGATCATTGTCAGATTCCAGAACATCACCATTGTACCTGAATCGAAATCGACGTGGATTGGCATCCTCGATACCTTGCTGCTCACGTTGCCGAACTATAAGGTCGATCCGGCTAAACGTATCTATTCGACACTGGTGGATGCTAAGGACGAATCACCTGAGGCTAAACGGCGCTATAACGAGTATGTGGGCGATCGCGACAACTACCGCTCCTACCGTAAGTTCTTCGGCTTCCCAACGAACAGCCAGCTCCGTGAGATCATTTACGGGCCTGTTCTGCAAGAGGCTGCGAAGAAGTCTGGTGCTGTGGTGCGTGACGCTAAGCTGCAAAGCGAACTGGGTCGTCTGGTTGAGCGTAACGGACGTATTGACCACGATGCATCCGGGCACGATGACCACGTCATCAGCTGGCTGCTTTGCCATTGGTTCCTTACCTACGGTAAGAACCTCGATCACTACGGAATCACTGTCAGTGAAATCAAACGTCGTGTCTATGAAGCAGAGCACAAGCTCTCGTGGAGTGAACAACGTCGTTATGATGACCAACAGAGTATCCGTGATGAGATTGGTCGCCTGAGTGAAACGCTTGGTAACGAGCGTAACACTTACGAACGAATCAAGCTACAACAACGACTGGATCTGCTCATCAGCAAGGTTGATGATGAGTTTGATATGGAGGGTATCACTTCCATTGACCAGATCAAAGAGAATAGCCGCGAGAAGAAGATGATTGAAACTCGCTCGTTCGGTCCAGGTAAACCGTTGGAAATCGAGAAGCCCCTGAACACCAGTTTCAACAGACGTCGTGAGATGTTCAAGAATCAAAATGTGATGGTGGTGGTATGACGGCATAGAGGGAGGCTCAGGCCTCCCTCTATGCCGGATCACTTAAAGTTCGAGTAGACGACCATCCGAAGATAGTCGGCCAGATCCCTCGAACGGTAGAACAGTGCCGCATGCAGAGCAGTGTTGTATGGATGCATCATTTCACGATCCAAGTACTTGATCAGCGGGTGCGGGTCATCCACACCACCTGCCAGTTCACGGAATGAAAGCAATTTACCCATTCGTTCTTCGAGATCATCGAAGATCTTTTCCAACTGATCTGCAAACTCATCGAACTTGTCTGCCCAGCGACAGAAGATGATTGCCTTTTCGGCAGTCATTGATCCAATAGGGATCGGCATGTTCGTATCAGGGCGCACTGGTACCTTGAGGACTACCAACATCTCATCACGGAAGGGCTTAGCTTCCACGATGACACGGGAGGACTTCATACCAAGTAAACGGACGGTTGACTTAGCGAGATGTTCTGCCACTGTTTGAGGACGGCTGGACAATGCATCATTCATGCTTATTTTGGCAAGCATGGAAGTGACACGACCAGCCCATTCGAGATATCGCATACTACGATCGTAGGCGATACTCGATAAGACAGTGTACATATTGAATTCACGGTTGAGGAACTCATCAGTCATCGAATCGATCGATGATCCACAAACAACCAGCCATGCAGGATGGACAGTTGGTGAACCATTCGATGGGCCTTTGAAAACCTGTTCGTTAAGACTGACATCGGTGAACTTATCCATGTTCGCCGGATCATTCCAAGGTGCACGAGGCAGTTTCCTAACGGTGTATTCGTCGGGGAGTTTGAATTCCCCGAATATCTCACTTAACCTACCTTCCATAGACACGGTCTGGACTCCTTCTGCGGAGTGCTGTGCTCTCAAATACTCGAGCAACTTTTCCATCACGACTTCCTGTAATGCTTCATGGTGACCGTCCGAATGACAAGATACAGGATAGCCCCCGTCCTGATCGAAGCCACCAAAGCGTCGTTCTTCGTCTTCACTGACTTGCGCACTACTTTCTCGCCCACGTCACGCATCTGCAGAAGCAGATCGTTATTGGCACGAGAGGCAGTATAGAGGTTGCGCAGTTTGGTCAGCACCGTAGCAATATCATTCACATTGATCGACGAACGGTTAGACGCAATGAAATCGAACAGATGCTCGAGAGTGAGGTCTGCCAGTTTCACGACGTTCGGATCGCCTTTCAGCTTAGACGAATGACGAGCCATGTATTCGAGACATTCCATCATGTTGTGGTATGGAAGCTTGGGCATGCAACCAGCTACGATCTCCGCGAGTTCACGGACGATGAAGCTGTTGCGGTCGGCCATTACTTCCTCAAGGTAACGGCGATAAGTCGAATACATGTTCTTACGGTTTTTCACCACGATCTCACCGTCAATGTTGACCGATGTGTTCGAGGTGGTACGGATGACAGCAGTCGGATCTCTCCGGACGATTTCGAATTCGTCACGAATGTTACGCAGGTATCCCTTGATTCGACTTTGGATGTCGTTCACCATGTAGATGATGTCGTAATCGTCGTCGAATTGTTGGAACGTCTTGTTGAGGAAGTGGGGAGAACGTTTGTCGATGGTCTGCTCAGCGCGATACTGAAGCAGAGCACCCCACGAGCCCAATTCCTTGAGCTTGTACTTCTTGGGCAAACGAGCATAGGTAGCTACAGCCACTGCTTCGTCTGCACGGTTCGGGAACCAGTACGTCAGGATCGAGGTGATGAACTTGTATTGTAGTACCAGCAGTGCGTCGATCATGCCCGAGTGTTTCTCGGTCTCGGTCAGCTTGGAGCGAGAAATAGCGTGCACGACCCACAGACACGACAGGTTCATGACGTCAGTGGAGACGTAACGTGGTTTCTTGGGATCGGGTACCAGTGTCTTGAGCTTCAGCAGGTCGTCTTGCAGAGCTGCATCGTCGATGTCAAGGATGCTGGTGAACCATTCGATTCGGTCGGCTTTGGTGAAGCGGACATCCTGCACACCCATCAGGTGACCGCCGAAGAAAGCAACGTGATCGTCGTTCTTGTTGGCGAAGTTCTGGCGATAGGTTTGCAGGCGACGGAGGAAATTCTTGTCGATAGCGATGTCTTTGCACGCTTCGTCAAACAAGGACTTCACAGTAGGTGTAGTGCCTGACATGGGTCTTATCCTGTTGAGAAACAGTTACCGGGATTCATAGCGATAGGTCGATTCAAAAATAATTCAACCATACATTGTAAAGGGGAAGAAAGCGAATACAAACGCGATCATCAAGACATAACCAGCACCAATGGAGTGACAGCAATGCAACAGCAATCCGTACTTCCAGCTATTGTTACCCGTCATCTCGCTGACAGCGAAGCTGACTTCATCGACCTGTCCAATCTGGAACTGGTCATGGATCAAGAAGAACAAAGCAACAAGGGGATCACCGTGAAGCAAGAAAGGACGCTGTCTGGCGCAAACATCACCGATCATGGCAAGGGTACTCTGAGTAGTCGTATCTGCCAGATCGCCCACGACTGTCTGCATGTTGATCTTCAGACCGAGTTCCGTGAAATGGCTATGAGTCATCCGGCGTTCGTGAAGATCTGCGACGAGATCCGTCAGGAGATCGAAGAAGGTCGGATGATCCAGATCATGGATCGTCTCGAAGCTATCGGCTGCGAGGTCTTCTATGACCGCAAAGAAAAGAAACTGACCCTGGGGCTGAACAAGAAGAACCTGTTCAAGCATTTCAACGAACACTCGCGGGTCATCGACCTGCGTAACCGTCAAGGCATCAGCATCGTTAATGGGATTAACCCCATGTACGACAAAGAGCCGAAACATCAAGTACCTGAATTGGTGACCAAGTCTTACTACTTGATCATCGATCTGAAATAACCCCCTTTCAAGATCTCTGCTGAGCCTGAGCCGGTTAGCAGCACCCCCTTGCTTTCGCAACCGGTGCCCAGAGATCTTTTTTTGTTTAAGGAGCTAGGAGCATGCTAGAGGAGATTGTGAAGGACTTCAAAAGCATCGTTACCGACTATCAGTCCTATCCTTCAGAAGACGTCATTCCTAAAGATGTCCATGAACGACATTCCAAACTAGCAGCCAAGTGTGTCCTTGAGACTATGCGGTTGTTAGTGGGGTATGACGAGACTGTGATGAATCTTCCAATGTCTGCGTTCCTGAAGTACCTTGAACACATTCGCATGGATGTCTTCGAGGAATTGGCTAAGGAAGGTATCGCATTCCACTACTACTACCACAATGGCCTGCTCTACGGCAGACTGGTGGATCAGACTCAAGTCATGGTCATGTACCCTGTGACCACTACACAGCAGACTCCTCTGGTCCGTCAGTTCATTGATGGGTTTGAGATTAAGGAATCAACGATCCATTAAACCGATACGATCACTGCTCTTAACGGGGCAGTGATCTATTCTTTTTTGTTTAATGGGGAGTTCTGTATAGTATGATCAGTCTTGCTACTTTTCTTGGGAAGGAAGGGAAAGGGGGTAAGATTGATGACGAACGGAGTGAGGAATCAATCTGGGGGATAGGGTAGGTAGGGTATATCTGCGTGGTTGGTGGATAGCCGTAGCGTAGCGTAGGGTAGACAACAGACACCATGCCTTATTCTCTTCTGAGGGGGCATAGCCCCCTCTATATATAGACCGGCCTGACGTACCAAACTATATCAGGTTTTCCGTAAAAGAAAAAAAGTTTAAGAGTGCCGCCATGAATCCTTTTGCATCGTTGGAAAGTATCCTCTCCCCTCAAGGTGAACCGGAAGCTCCGTCTATCGGTCTGCTGGTAGAGGACTGGGATGAGAACCTGAGACATGATGTCCAACAGATCGTGGACACTGGGTATCAGGTGGTGGTGATTCCTACTGGCTCAACTTCGATGGAAGTCAAGAGTGCAGATGAAGAACAAATGGGTACGGGTGATCCTGTCTCCATGATAGAACTGGATCATCACGAGCCTCGTGTCCTGTTCTACTACAAAGGTAAGCCCGAGAATGCTGCTGAAGGCATCCCTGTGCTGATCGTGGAAGAAGGCAAGGTGAAAGTGGACATGGAGGGTCGGGTCAAGGAGTTGGCTGAGCATTTAGGACTGCTTGATGAGGAATTCGACTATGTGGATCGTTGTTGAAGCAATACTGATCACAATTGTCGTAGCGCTGTCTCTCTGGCCCTACATCACCCACTTCATCCGTGAGAAGAAATTCCACGGAGCTTGTTACGAGATGGGTGTGGCGTACATTGAAGTGTTCTACCAGACGATCAGACATCGTTTCGTAGATGCGATAGGTACGCTGGCATTGTTGTTCTTGCTGTGTGCCGTATTCAGTAACTTTGCCATCGCTATGGCCATCTATTTCATCCACATCATGATCGTGGGTAAGATAGCTATCCATTACGGACATGAGCCTGGTAGTGTCGAGTGGAAATAGTAGGGAGGGCATTTGCCCTCCCTATGCCGAGTGGATTGAACCAATACTGAAAGATACATTACAGAGGGGATATGGAGAATGACTCTCCATCACCTATGGTCTCAGGAGACTTACATGTCCATCATTCAGATGTTCGATTATTCCATCAGTGCTCTGACGGTAGTGTGCTACCTGCTCAGTGTGATCATGACCGTCAAATACGGTAATGAGTCCTGGAAGGGCTATTGCATCATGACTCACAAGGTCATGGCTCAGTCTTTCTTCAGCAAGACCTGGATCGCTGCGGTGAATATCATCGCCCTGGCGTCCTTGTTCTCTGCCTTGTTTTATTTCAAGGTCTACGCCTTTGTTGTGGTGAATGTCATTCTGCTACTGGTCACGATTGTGGTGTCTGTGATCGGTGAAGAGGTGATCGACCGCGAATCCAACCATGCCGAAGATCAATAGGAGATCTCATGCACCTCAATCAAGCCATCGACAGTTTCAATGATGCTGTCCATTACGTAGGTAAGTACTACGGCTGGATCGCTGATGCCACTCTCTACCTACCGTTTACCTTCTTGCTTCTACGGCAAGGCCATCAGGCAGCAACAGCTTATCCGGAAACGATATCGCATGCGAAGTACTTATTCGGTCCCGCGTGCATCAATCGTCTCTTGGTAGTATCAGACGACAACATGCCTCAGATGGATCGTCAACTGCGCATGGACATCGAAGAGGTGTTCAAGGTGGTCGCGTTTGAACTGAACTACCTGATGGATAAGGTCAGGAGAGTCGAAAACAAGATGCCGTGCGTCAATGAGATGGGCCGTTTGATCATGGCATTCAAGGACACGTTCAGTGGCATGCATATGCGACAAGTGGAATCTGAACTGGCGATCAATTACCTGCGCGAGTGCCAGAACAGTTACTTGGAAGCACGACTCACCTGGTTCACTAAGTGACGCGACATAGGTAGGGGCACTGGCCCCTACCTATGCTTTTTCTTTGGTTAAAATTAACGCTTAGGGCCAACGATATAGCGAAGCAGTCTGCGATGCTGCTCTTTGTTTGCCATGACCGATGCCTTTCTCCATTTGTCACGGAGATGCTCTTTGTACATGGTGTTGGCATCGGCGTACGAATCAACGATCTCACGAATACGGCCTAGCGAGGCACCACCACGGATAGCACCTTCATCGAGTTCGATGATAGCGCGGTTGTAGATGAATGCTTTCGTAGCCAGAATAACCAATTCGGTGAACGGATCTGCAAAACTGGACGGGATGTTCTGCAGGTTCGGATCGTGACTGACCAGACAACGCAGATAGGCAATGCCGGGGATGCGTGCCATGTTGGTAACCATGACAGTGTTGTCGGCTACCAGTGTGCAGTAGGCAGTCTGGAGTTGAGTCCACGGGATGTTGGACTGAATGACCCCCTGAACAGCTTCCAGAACAGCTGAACGATCTTCAGAGATCACACCGGTATGACCTAGTGCATGACCTTGACCATAACCCACGCCGTAGACTTCAGTGATACTGCGACCTTGAGTCAGATCTTTAGGGATACGGTAGATCATCGTCCAGTTGTCGACACGCTCAACCTCAGCGTTGTTCAATGGGACGAAGATCTCGACACCGGAACTGAGATCCAGGTCAACCAGCACACGGGCTTCAATGACCTGACGACGAATCACTGTGTCAGTGCTGATGCCGGTGCTGTAATCACGTACGAGGCCGTCTTTGGTCGGATCGTAACGCGTCGGTGAAAAGGTGTAACGAAGCACTTCACGAGGGATTTCGAACTTAACCCTGTCCAGTGCAACCGTGATAAGATCCATGGATGCAAACCTCTATAAACAAAAGTACACATGATTGGTTTCCAATCTATGTGCTAAATGGCTATCTTTGTTTGACCTTCATAGGTCATGACCCATTTCGATCTGAAGGATAATCGAATATTCTACGGGAATACATTATCCATGTACAGAGACATACGAATTTCTGTTTTACAACCCGCAACATCATCCATTGAGGAGATACACATGCAACAAGGTCTTTCTACCCGTCCTGTTGGTAAAGTGAGGATCTATGGGTGCGGCGGAGGTGGCGTAAACATCGGTAAAGAGTACATCGAAAACGGTCACTCTGCCGATCTCGCCAACATCGAAGTCGCCTTCATCGACACCTCCGACTCGAACCTCGAAGACCGCCTGGTCGATCGCACCTGGCTCTTCGATCAACTCGACGGCTCCGGCGCTATCCGCAACAGCAACGACAAGACCATCGCCAAGCACATCCCCGACATCCTGCGCAAGTTCGAGCCGGGCGACGTCAACATCGTGATCTTCACCCTGGCCGGTGGTACTGGTTCGGTAGCTGGTCCGCTGATCCTGAAGCAACTGCTGGAAGACGGCCACATGGCCATGGCCGTGGTCATCGGTGCCAAGCAATCCCTGCGCAACGCCGAGAACACCATCGCTTCGGTCAAGACCCTCGACGCCATCGCTCGTGCCTCCGGTAAGCCGGTCATCATGCACCTGGGCTTCAACGCCAGCAAGTCCGTCTCCGACGCCGATGTCGACCGTGAAGCTCACGGCATGATCTCTGCTCTGTCGGTACTGTGCTCGCGTCGTAACCACGGCCTGGACACCGCAGACCTGCGTTCGTTCTTCGACTTCACCAAGTCGACCGGCGCTCCTGCTCAACTGGCTCGCATCCATGTGACCGACAACGTCGACTTCTTCGATCGCACCATGAACAACGGCGGCCTGTCGGCTGCTTACCTGTTGCGTGAGCAGAACGACGAGACCCCCGGCACCTTCGTACCCTACTGCACCTACGGCACCATGCCGTCGATCGCGCAGTTCAACAGCAGCCTGTTCTTCGGTATCGAGAACGGTACGCTGGCGGACTTCCGTGAGCACGTGCAGCAACTGCAGAAGGAAATCGACATGCAGAAGCGCACCACCAGCGAGGCCGTTGGCTTCCTCGGCGCTGATGACAAGCTGTCCGACACCGGTCTGGTGTTGTAAGTAGCATTGAGGACTGTGGGAGGAAACTCCCACAGTCTTTATGCCGTCTCTGATTAAACCGATAAGGACACGCAATGAGTAACAGTAAAGCTCCAAATGCAGTAGTCGTCTCTGCACAACGCTTGCAAGATCTGCGTGATCTTTGCCAACCTTCGAATTTCAATACCACTGAGCAAGCACACAATGCCTTGCACGACGGTATCAGCAAACTGCTGAATGAGCGCAACGGTGTTGAGATCGTTCCTCATCGACTGATGATCGCCGATCGTTTCAAAGTAAACAAAGATTCTGAAGAAGTCTGGATCGTCACTGATCGCATTCGTGAATCTACGATCAACTTTAGTTCGTCCATCGTCCATGGCCTTGAGATCAATTCGTTCATAACGTCGAAGCCAGATAGGCTAATCGTGGTAACTGACACCGGTAGTAAAGACGGATACCTGAATCTTGATACGGGTATTCTGTACGAAACTATCGACGGCATTGACATGACAATCGATCATGTCAATAAAGTCTATCTCATCAGCCAGCTTTAACCAGGAGCATCATCATGCAAGTTACCGTAACCGATAAAGGCACCATCCTCGACGCCGATGGCAAGCCGATGTATCAGCTGATCACTGAACCACATCGCACCGATGCGTTCATGTACGAAGATACCTTCGGCGGTGCCATCCTGATGCGCGTAGGCTTCATCTCTCCGATCCCGCCGCGCCATCTCGATAACGGCGATTACGTCCATGACTCGCGCCCGATCGCATGGCCGCTCATCCATCCGTACTGGGTAGTGCGCATGTCCGAAGACGCGAACATGATGATGGCCTACGTCGAGTCCGTCGATGATCTCAAAGTCTACTGGCCCGAAGCTACCGAGATCACTGTGTTCGAAGAGAACGTCACCAAGTACCGTTTCAACAGTAACTTCCAGAAGCCGTCCTGGCTGGCCGAAGTACATCATCCGGACTTCAAGGTACTGCCGCACCGTCTGGGCGCATTCCGCATCTTCAATCCGAACGATGCAGATCTGAACATCATCGGCTTCGGTCCGGACGTCGACTACGCCGTCCAGCTGAACAACCACAAGCTGGAATACGGCGTCCATGACAACGCCGAGTTCCAGGAAATGTACGATGGTCTCGAGAACGGCTGGCGCGATCTGCAGATCGAATACTACCCGGCCGAAACCATCGAGCTGGCCGAGAAGAAAGCCAAAGAACTGATCGCGTTCCACACCCCGATGGCCGAGATCCCGACCGAACTCCACATCTAAGGAAAACCACATGGCGCAGGTAATCATTGCAACCGTACGTGTCGACAACCTTGACGATCACTATGATCTCTATGCTTACCTGCGTGACTCATGTATCCCGGATGTCAGACCGTTGTTCAACTGCCTGGCTGACCATTACGATGACAAACTCAAAGCGGCCGCTCTTATCAAACGCGCTGATGGGCTGCATGAGTTGGTGATCTGGTCTGGTTACGCGGAAGTGCGATTTAAGGCAAGTGTTCCTCGTAATCCACCAACGGTTGAAGAATTCACGACTCATCTTTTAAAGGAAAGCGCATTATGAGTGCTGACGTGTTTGAATGTGAAAAGTGCGGTAACGTTGACTCTATCCACACCACCCAAACCACATCGGCTGGTTATCTGTGTCATCGTTGCCTTACTGGAGAATGGCATGGTCAGTTCAGTGAGGAACGATATTCGTTTGAGAAACACGGCCCGGCCTTGAATAAGGTCAATCCTGAAGATGGTTTCAACACCAGCTTCAGTTAAACGCATAGAGAGCAGGGGCTTGATCCCCTGCTCTCTGACCTTATTTTTTAAGGTAAATAAATCCCCGATCGACCTATCGTGTAGGGGGATCTATGAATATCAAATTTAAGGGCCCTACGGGCTTGATTTTCGACGTTTCTTCTATAAACCAGATGCTGGATGAGGAGGGAGTCTTTTCGCCCCTTGCAACGCAGTATGTGGTCGAGAGAGACCTAGTCGAAAAACTAGGACTCACAGTAATCAGCGACATCCCACAGTATCCATCGCTGCGTGAACAGTACAGTAATGTACGAAAGCTCATGGCCCATCATGGATTAGAGTTTCATACACGCCTTCCGGAGTATATTGTCGGAATGTTGCGGATGTTCATCATCTCTGTGGTGATGGACAAGGAAGTACTCATTATCTGCCTGCAGAAACAATTAAGGAGCTAACCAGTGCGGTTCATCAGTTTGCCTATTTCGGATTTGGTCAGCTATATCACCGACAACATCGATGAGTGGCCAGCCGGGTACAACCTAGAGCCTGGACAGGAAGCCCAGACAATCATCGATGCGGCAGCAGCATTTGCTACCCACTACATCTTCTCCGGACTGCCACATGTGGCGGAAAAGAAAGATCCATTGGAGACCATGCTTGAGGTGCTTGGTTATCCAATCCACTTGATCAGTTACGAGCAAGTTGAAGATATCTGCGACGAGATCGACGAATACTTCCTTGCCATGACCGCCATTATGGATGTAATGGTCGATGGTATTGGTGAGTATCTCAAGAACAAAGAGATTACCGTTTCTCACAAGTCAGGATGTGAAGACATCGTTATCAACATTGATGACGACATCCGCCTGATCCAACTGCGCAAGCTGAATGGCCAGTTGAAAGAAATGATGCCGCCGAAGAAGATCACTGCCAAGAACATTGATGATGCTGAACTGGCAGTCGGTCGTTTCGTTCGTAAAGCGTTTGATGCAGCGTCATCTGAAGCGGTGCGTGTAGAACTCAAGCGCATCTTCGACGAAGAGATCAAGCGCCATTGATAAAGGAGAGGCGATATGATTCCTGTATTGGTGTCGTCGTCTTCCCTTGAAGCAGTTGTCACTGACATCTTCAATGACCAGTTAGGCAGTTGCTTCCCATCTGACGTATCGAGTCTGATAAGTCGTCTGTGTGTCAGTTATAATGAGACACAGGAAGATCTGTTGATTGATGCTGCCATTAAAGGCATGGAACGGGAGTTGTCCGACTACTCCCCAATCGACATGGTCGTTGAGTTCTTCATCAGGCTCGTGGACGGTTACGTCAATAAGGAGACACACCTCCCCGTACTCCAGTACGAGGCTACCCGAGAAACAATCGTGATTACTTCACGGTTGAAACCTAAACCAGCAGTGATCGATTCATTGATCAAAGAGTACCGACATGCTGAATCCAGAGGTGATTACCTACCGGAGCGGTATCGTCGAGCATTCGAAGGATTGTTATAGGTCCTGGGGTGTACCGTATGTGGTCACCCGTGTGACTGTTAATAACGGGCCAGGGATGGTCAGGTTTGTCATGGTTGGTCTTCCGATCGACCATCGTGAGTTGCTGAAGATACAGGACGAGCTGTACGCTTTAGGGCTCGATGTCCCGTTGTTGGACATCATAAACTGTGGTCTAATGATGCACGACATCCTGGATACCGCGATAGTGCGCAGATGGATGCGCAACAAGAACCCCACCAAACAACGACTGTTCTTACCGGATCTTGAAAAGACGTCCGACGTGATAAGCAGTCTTTTCTCTGGTCTCATGGCATCATTCAAATTAAATTGCAAAGCCATAGACTATGATAATGGAGAGTTACTGTTGGAGATCTCTCGCGATGTCAAATGGGATGAACTCAATCGTTTTGAACCTAAACGATGAGAAGGCGCTAGGCGAGCCGGGACGAAAGTTACTCGAGCTTGTCAGCGCCCAGGTTTTAGTCTATGCCGCAATCGCATTATTCGTGTTTGAAGAGAGTTACTATGCGGACGACTTACTGGCAAATTATCCAGAACAACACATTACCTTTATAGAGTGGCTGGAGCACTTCGGTGACGCCGCCTCTAAAGAAATTCAAGACTTAAGGACTTTCTATGAAATACCCAATGATGCGTCCGATGCGAGTCCCGGCAGAAATGCTACGCCGTATCAACTCATTCGAGTCGGATATTCGGGCTCAGATGAATACCTCTTTGTCCGAGCGTCCAAGTGTGAAAGTCATCATCACCTTGGAAACAAATGGCGAGTTCTTAACGAAAGCGATGCGGGCATGTCAGGCCACAGGTCTTAGTCTCGACCAGCTGTTTGAGGTCTTGTCTGAGAACTTCATGGCGCGCCTCAATGACACGTTCCCACTAGCCCCCATGATGGATTCCAAGATGCCATCTCAGGCTCAACTGGAAATCCAAGACAGTATCAGTTCGATTCTCGACGAACTGGAGCGTCAGGCCCAGTTCATTAACCGTAACAACACCGAGAGTCTCAAGATTCTGGAGATTGACAATGATGATGAATGGGCACTCATCGAACTCAAACCCCGCAATGAACCTGACGCTCCCGCTGACGCTGGTGTTACAGTTAGACTCCCGGCACGTCGAAAGAACCGACAGGCTCCTGCTAATTCCAGCAATTGAAGCTGCTCTGCGCGGTCTACTGACATCGTCTATCTCGGTTCAGTTTGCCGGCCTTGTCACCTTCTGGCGAGACCTGATCAAAGAGAACATGACTTGCAATGCCATCGACTTGTCGTGGGATAGAACGCTACTAACCGTGGAGGAGGCTTTCGAACCTCTTCTCGAATCTTTAAATGTCTATGTGGAATCTCTGCGCGAATACGGTAAGATCGATAACCTTATCGTGGACGTTCTCGGATTAAATGCAATAGACGGTAGCGTCATAGTGAGGATAAGTGATGGCCGAGACAACAGCCATAATCCACGGCGCCGGGATCTACAAGAATTTCCTAAGCGACCTGTCACAGGTCATGGATCATTCGTACGATATTGACGAGATATTCGTCCATTATCGCGACTGGGTCCGTCGTGGTGAATTGTTTGTCGACGAGTTTGTGATGCCGATGTTCCCTCCCAGCTACAACGGTAAGGAACTCGTCGAGAGTGAAGATTTCATAGCGTTGAGAAATGCTATGATAAACCTGTACTGCGCGCTAGACCACGCCACCCCAGGCATGGACAGACGCAGAGTTTGCCATGCGGCCTATTCGGAAGACGACGAGGCAGTAGTCATCGTTTTGCGTTAAGGGAAATCATGCGAATCATTAGTACTTCTGCGGCAATTGCTGAATTGTTGCCCGAGGTATTTTACGCACTGGACCCCGATGCCCCTCTGGACACTGAGGAGCTTCCAAGGTCGCTGCGGCGATACATCAATAATCTCATCATGGCCGCGTTCTTCTACCGTAGTGTCGACGACATTATCGATAGTGACTGGCTAACCAAGATCAGGCGAGATCCGTCTTTCCTAATGGTCTCCAGATTCCGATGGGTGGAATTGGATGTTATCGATACCGAGGGTACATATATCTTAATCATCGAGGAGAACCAACGATGAGCATCACCGAGTATATCGGGTCTGTCGTCAATTTCGACACGGCAGCCCCAGGGATTCTGGGTACGAACCGACGTAACGTCCAAGTGCTCGCTGTACTGGACATGGACACTGCGGCTATGATGTCCGATGTCCGTGCCCGGCATTCCCAAGTCAAGAACTACATTCAGGATCTCCCTGAAGCGGCCAGTTCCTACAACTACGTGAAGATCCGTTATATGAACGGTGACATCGAAGTTCTCGGTGTACCGTGGATCAAACACGATACCATTGAGGTGGTCACTAGCCGCAAGCTGGTAATCACCGTGAACAATGTCACCGATACCGTCGAGAACACAGTCAAGCAGGCACTTCTCCAAAATGGCATCGACTTTTCTATTGAACAAATCGGGACGGTTTCGCAGCCGACCTAAAAGCCAGGTGGTGTTCGGAGCAAACGCCGAGAACACCCTCATCTATCCATTTGATCATCACTTCTTCATGAGGTACGGTGACTTCGTAGAAAAGGTCGGCAACATCGAAGGGATTGTGTATTCTGGAGATGAATGCACTGGCGGCATGATCGACATTCTCACTCCATACACCATCGTCGACATCATGCTCAATGAAGAAAAAGAAGACATGAGTCTGACGACGTCTATTCAAGATACCTTGTATGACGAGTATGAGTACGATCTTGTCAATAAGGTTCTTGACGAGCTGTATCGTTTCTACATGACCTCGGGCAAACCCCATGGTTTTTACGAGATCTTGAACATGGCTTCGATGAATGATCGATTCATTTATCTGAGCGACTTTTTCGGTGTCCGTGAAGAAGATTCGATGATCTACGTCTTGACCGAAAGTGAATAAAAACTAAGGGTGACTCTATTATGAGTCACCCTACTTTATTTTTTCTTTTGTACAGGACACAGCATCGATGGAGAACCCATTCGTACTTCCCAAGGAAGCTTACACGCGTGATCTCGACCTGCTGAAAGGCTATTTCAAGCAGAATGTGTTCTTCCTCCACCGGATGACCGGTCAGTCGGAAGACCAGTGTCTTAAGTTCCTCAGAAAGACCCTGTCTCGTAACGGTCGTTTCCCGATGCAAGACCCGAATATGCTGGTTCTTCGTCAAGACAGTCCGGGCAATCGCGTAAAAGACGAAATGACGCTGCTCAGCTACGTCAAAACCGTTACCGACAGTGACCGTATTCTCTCTCCGTCCATGGTTTGCTACGAAAACCCGAATGTCCTGAAGTCTCCTTCGGCAAAGTTCGTGGAATCGGGCATCGCTGGCCGTAAGAAAGCCAAGAACGAGATGTTCATGGCCCAGGTAGCCGAAGATAAGGTCCTGGAAAAGATCAAAGACGCCGAGCAGAACGCCAAGAAGATTGCGATTAACTCGCTGTCGGGTATGCATGGCTTCACTGGCAACATTCTGTACGTAAAATCGGGTCACTCGAGCCTGACTTCCATGTGCCGTTCGGCTACCGGATACGGTAACGCCAACAACGAGAAGCTTTTGGCAGGTTCTCGTCATTATCACTCGCCCAAAATCACAGTCGCCAACATGGCGGCGCTGGTTACCAGCCAACCTCACGCCGAATTCGAAGCCGCCATGCAAAAATGTGGCTTTGTCTACCCGAATGTTGAGCAAACTGCTGAATGTATCCGTCGCAGCACTGACCTTTACTGGCGCAACCCAGCTCAATTCCAGAAGATCGTGGACTTCATTGTCCGCATGACTCCGTTGGAACGTGCCATCGTGGTCTACACGGGCGACCTTTATCACATCACCAAGTACAATGATGAGTTTGTCCGTACGTTCATGGACAAGATCATCAAGTTCGATCCGTCTAAAGACGATACCGTGATCGAAGACCCGAAGAAACTGCTCGACGGTAAGTCAATTGACGACGATACCAAGGTTCTGGCTACTTACCTCAATGCCGATCTGGCTCGTGGTGAGAACTTCGACTCAATGGCCAAGAAAGGAATGAACGAGGCACTGCTTTATATTGCCCGTACAGCCCTAAACATCCAGAACGTCCTGCAGGAATACTTCGATTTCATCCGTGTCTTCCTGACCCCTGTGCTGTTGGCTCCTACTGTGGCTAACATTAAAGGCATTCTGCGTCGCGTGGTGCTGGCGTCAGACACAGACTCCACCATTTTCACTACTCAGGAGTGGGTGACTTGGTATACCGGCAACGATAATCGCACCAAAGAAGGCGATGGTATCTGGTACACCACCACTTACATTGCCTGTCAGTGCATCGTACACGTCCTGGCCAAGCTGTCGGCTAACATGGGCGTTATCAAGGAAGACCTTCATCGTCTCACCATGAAGAACGAGTATGCATTCCCGGTCTTTACCCTGACCAGTCGTGCAAAACACTACTACGCATTCATGAGCTGCCGTGAAGGTAACGTCTATAAGGACTACGAGATGGAGATCAAGGGCGTGGCCCTGCGCTCCTCTACCGTGCCTGTGTCGATTATCAAGGCTGCCAAGGGATTCATGAAGGAAGTCATGAACCGGGCTGACCAGAACCAACAGTTCACCCTGGAAGAACTGTACCACAAGGTCTGGTCGTACGAGCAGGATATCTACAACTCCATCAAGAACGGGGAACATAAGTACCTGAAGTCTGCACAGATTCAGGAATCTTACCCGAACATGAACAAGGAGAATCCTTACCTGGAGAAATCCAACTACAAACACTACCTCATGTGGGAAGAAGTGTTTGCGCCGAAGTACGGTCATGTTGAGAACCCACCCTACACCTGCATTAAGGTGCCGCTGGCTATCAAGAACAAGACCGACATGGCTGGTTGGTTCGCCAAGGTTGAGGAAACCGATCCCGAGTTCGCTGCTCGACTGAAGCACTACCACACGATGACCGGTCGGGACAAGATTGGTACACTGTACCTACCCTACTCGATTCTTGCTGGTATCGGCATGCCCGAAGAAGTCATGGTCATGATTGACGTACGTCGTCTGACCTACGAGATCCTGGAGTCGTTCTACATGATTCTGGAATCACTGGGCGTGTTCCAGGTCGATAGCAAGTACGTGCGTCTGATCAGCGACATCTATACTCCTGAAGGTGAAGTTAATCTGCAGCCCTTGGCGACAGACTCCAACAGCACGATCGACGATGATGAAGAAGAGGACTTCCTTTACGAAGAGGAAGAAGACGACGAAATCTACTGGTAAGGTGTGTTATGGAAACCAAGAAAGACCAGCCGTGTAAGATCTTGCATTTTAAGCCAAGGCAATATACAGTGTCTATTGCAGATCTGGGTGCATCATTGATCTGTGATACATCGCTGTCTTCCATGGTTTCCGCAACCTGCATCTCGCCAATGTTGTCCGTCATTGTCTCTGATAAGTCTACCATTAGTACGGCATTGTCCGGAAATTCGGTAGACCTCAGAGACATCCTTGATCAGGCAGCCAAGCTCCATGAAGACATAAACCCAGAATTGGCCAGTGCTTTCATGGAACTCCTTAACAAAATAAGGAAGGACGATAGCAATGAGTGACGATAAGCCCGATGACCTTCCGATCTCTGAGGCAGACATCAAACTCCTCAGTATTCAGATCGACCCGAATGATCCTGATCCAAACAAGACTGTCAGGACTATCTTGGGTAATATGGTGAGTCACACCGATGCCACTGTCCCACTTGGAATGAGTTACGAACAGAGTGCCAATTATGGCCCTGGTGATTCTTCCGGTATCGTGAAAACGGTAATCTCTGTAACGTACCACGGTCAGCAACACCGGATCGCGATTCCCTCTGAGTGTACTCTTAAGGAACTGTACATGGAAATTTCCCGTCAAGTCGCTGCGTTCGACCCTAACGGTGAAATCTGCCTGGAACGCCAAGGTATGGCCACTGATGCTTGGTAAAAGACACAGGGCATAGAGAGGAGGCTACGGCCTCCTCTCTATGCTGTCACTCGAGATATTGCTTGATATTGCGGGCAATGTAGTCGGCCAAGTACTCAGCTACGTCAGCTGGGATCTGGTTGACCAGATACTTACCACTCTCTGCCTCACGCAAGCTACGACGAATCCGATTCCGGTCTGCGTCGTTCTTTACGTTCTTACTGAGGTAATCGAAACGTAGCAACATTGCAATGCATGGAAGACGTGCAATGGTCAGTGCCCAGATCGCTTGGTTGGTGTAGGCAATGTCGGGCATCTTGACGACCTGCAGAAGATTATCCTGACCAATCACCGGGATGTTGGCCATGATTTCCATGTAGGTGTGCGTCTGAGAGATGAACTTGTCCACCACATCCTTGAGCGCCTTCTCAACCCGAGGGTAGAAGTCTGCCAGATAGAACGGCATGTCGCTGTCCAGTCTGACGTAATCCTGACTGCCCAGAAGAGAATGCACGGTATTCAGAATAGCCACATCCAAATGACTGGTCAGCATATTGGGAATGATGACCTGAGTAAGGAAGTGAGCCACTGGCTGAACGAAACCATCAGGAGCAGTGTTAGCCACTGTCATCCGCCACAAGTGGTACTGACATGCTAGAAGCGGGATATTGATTTCCACTACAGCAGTAGCGCCTTTAGCAAGACCCTTGATCTCGTTGGTACCGTCAAGTTCAATGATACCGCAACCACTGACTGGATGTGACAGAACCCGGATAGGACTCATGTCTTTCCAGTTGAACCAGATCTGAGCAGGTGTGATTGTGTCATCAGCGATTGCAATGATGATCTCTTTTACACCTTTGCCATAGAAATAGCTGTCGGTGGTGACTCGGCCGTGGTGCGCCCCGTTACAGAACCCCATCTGACCAGCCAGACGATTCACGATGCTGGACACCCGTAGGTAGTAATCGGGAAGGTCACCGTCAAACTTGACATCTATCTGCCCAAGGATGCGCTGAAGGATATGGTCGCTCTTCAGGTAGCCTGGGTTCAATGCTCGGTAGCGTCGATACTGACCTACCTGTACATTAAGGATCTCTCGCTTAATGTTGTCAAAGGCCATCGTAGCAGTGTTTGTCTGCCGTAGCGTCAGGCCTGAATTGAAGAGTGCGTACATGGAAATGGTTCCATTGTTAATAAGTCTCAAAGGATAGCTAGACTTACAGCCAAACATCATTTCGTGTAAAAAATAACATGTTTACCCCTATTGTATAGGAGATGTGCTCCGGGCAGGGTTGTGACCCTGTCGCCAAGGGAGGGTATTTCCTTTTCCCGGTTTTTATCGGTGTACACGCAGTAAAAATAAACCCCACCAACTGATACGATGAAGCACGGAATGTAAATTCCATTCGAATTATTCATGTAGATACATTATCAACGTGAATAGTGGAGCAACGCTTCAACGTTCACTAGGCCTAGTAACAAAAACCCAAGGAGTGTTTCAATGTCCGTCAACGATCCGCACAACGGTCAAGAATCCGTGAACACTGGCGCCGAGCAGCGTCAAGACCGTGCAGCCCCTCAGCAGCAACAGCGTCAGGCCCCGGTGGTTAACTCCATCCTCGACCTGAACCGTCTCCTGGGTGGCGGCATGTCCCGTCGCACCAGCGGTGAACAACTGATCGCCGCCATCGCCGCCTGCAAGTTCTGGTTCTCCGCTGACCGTCAACTGGCCGCCGCCGGTGGCATCGATCTGACCAAGATCCAGGTGATCGGCCTGGAAGCTTCCGAGCACAACGTCGAGGTCTCCTCGGTCATCCTGGCCTACCCGGTCGAGTCCCAGGGCACCCTGCGTGTTCTGACTCACTTCCTGGCCCTGGAATCCAGCCTGGCTGAAGAGAACCAGGTCCGTACCGTCAACCTGAACCATCGCGACTACCCGCTGCCGGTAGTGGTCTCCGACTACATGACCGAGTCCTACATGGCTCTGGTCGATGAGATCGTGAAGAAGCACTTCGAGCAGTCCCGTCGCAACGTCGAAGTACAGCGTGCCGGCTGGCGCACCGTCTCCCGCAAGGTCAACTTCTCCGAGCCGGAAAGCACCGAAGCCCGCAACGTCGTGTTCTACGCCCAGGCGGCCATCGTGGCCATGTACAACCACGTCTACGAGCGTGACCTGTACTTCAGCCTCGAGTGGCTGAGCAAGAACTCCACCCTCGAGATCTCGGTCGACATGTCCGGCCGTGAGGCCCACAGCGCCGATGGCCTGCCGCGCCGCCGCGACATCGCGGTGAACGTAGCCGGTAAGGTGGCCAAGGGCGACCAGACTGCTTCGGTTGGCCTGGCCAGCCTGGGTGGTTACGTCAGCCTGATGTACTCGCCGCCCCAGGACGAAGACCGCTGGAATCGCAACGTCCGTCGCGATACCCCGTACTTCACTCCGACCCTGATCATCAACGCCATCGACACCGGCACCAACAGCATCACTGCTGAGCAGCTGCTGCTCGGTCTGGCCGGCGCTTCGGTGATCAGCTCCAACCAGGCGTGGGCTCAGACCTTCCTGCCGGGCGAAGTTGCCCGCGGTGAGATCGACTACCGTGACACCGGCCTCCTGGGCCTGCTCGGTCCGGACAAGACCGCTTTCGAGATCGAAGCACGTACCAACCTCGACACCGACAAGTGGGGTCAGTACTTCTTCTCCCTCGTGAACGAGAACCTGGCCTGGGCTATCGAACTCGAGGAGGGTGGTGACAACTCCTGGATCATGGGTCTGCTGCTCGACGCTGCTTCCGACACCAGCCCGAACCGTGACGCCGTACGTCGTCTGTACGACTTCGCCGATCGTCTGACCAACAACAACTTCTCCCGTCGCGCTGCCGAACTGGACGTCACCGTCCCGCTGCAGCTGTCCGGTGCCCGTTACCTGACCGGTACCTGGATCGACGAGCGTGGTGAAGAGCGTGACCTGCGCGAGTGGGATCTGCTCCGTTGGATGGCCCAGAACCCGACCGACGAAGGCACCTCGGCCCTGAACTACCAGGACGTCATCGACCGCGTCGACCTAGACGTGGAAGTGCGCGTATCCGAGCAGTTCACCCAGCTGACCAGTGCTCTGGGCGCGTCGAACGTGAAGTTCAGCCGCTACGTCGACCTGGCGTACATCAATCCGAAGTTCATCCAGGCCCTGGCCGCTGCTGTGGCAGACTGCAAGATCAACATCGATCAGCGCAGCGCTCACTACAGCTTCGGCGCTCGTCGTCTGCGTGGCAACACTCGCATCCGCGATTTCGTGGGTGGCGACCTGACCAACGGCATGCTGTCCAGCCGTCGGATCGGTGGCAACGAGCGTTCCCTGCGTGGTCACGTGGGCAACGGCTTCGGCCATGGTTCGTCCTTCTAAGTAAGGTCGGTCCGTTAAATAGTTTGGGGAGCTTCGGCTCCCCAGGCTATGTTCTTTTGTTTTAATCCCAACCACAGGAGCGAGCATGAACAAACGCAATGGCATTTACTTGCGGGTGCTCAACTACGACACTATGTTCCGGCATATGTCGACCCAGGCAATCCTCATGAACGACTTCAACATCGATCTGGAGAGCGACCGCCTGAAGTTGAATCGCCTCATTTATGCCAGCCTTGATGGTGACTCACTCAGCAACACAGCAAGCTGCGACTGTGGTGAAATCGTCGGCATGGATAATTACGGTGTGCGCTGTAACACCTGTCTGTCCACTGTCGTACCGATCACCGAAAAGCCGCTGGAATCGAAGCTGTGGCTGCGCGTCCCTCCGGGCATCAAGGCGTTCATTAACCTGACCGTCTGGCGCATTCTTTCCAAGAACCTGACTCACTCCAACTTCAGTATCCTCGAGTACCTGTGCAACCCCCGCTACCAACCGCCTGGCAATCTCGCGGTAGACAAGATGCGGAAACTGGAACGCCTGGAAATCCCTCGCGGCTACAACCATTTCATCGAGAACTACGAAGCAATCCTGGTGGCGTTGTTCAAGGCCGGCCTGCTCGGGCCTTCTGCCTCGGCACGTCAGCGGCGCAAGATCATGCGCTTCCTCCAGGAAAACTACGACCGTACGTTCTCCGAGTACATGCCATTCCCGACACGCCTGGGCTTTATCCGGGAGAGCGCGAATAACCGCATCACGGCCGACCCGAAGATGGTAGCAGCGATCAACGCCGCGCACATCCTCATCGGTATCGAGACTCGTGAGTCGGCTGAGAACCAGCCCAAGCTCACACAAGCGGTTAAAGAGGCTCGGGTAGTCACGGCGCTACAGGGCATGGATTCGTACTACAAGACTTTCGAGTCTGAAATCGTCTTCAAGAAACCGGGCATTTCCCGTAAGCTGGTATATGGCACCAAGCCGTACTTCAGTTTCCGGGCAGTGATTACCTCCCGCCAGAAGCCGCACCGCCAAGATGGATTGGAGCTGCCCTGGTCGTTGAGTACGTTGCTGTTCAAGCTCCATCTGCAGAACAAGCTGATGGATCGGAACTACACGCCCAATGAAATGGAGGCGATGATCTACGAGAACACGCTGCGTTGGCACCCTGAGTTGGATCGTCTGTTCAAAGAGCTACTTGCCGAGGCTCCGAATGGTACCATCCCAACGACCTTCGGGCGCAACCCGACGCTGACTCGCGGATCGATTGGCTACAACCAGATCGACACCATCAAGACAGACCCGACGGATAACACCATCTCCCTGTCTCCGCTGAACCTGATCGACAAGAACGCCGACTACGATGGCGACGCGCTGTGGGGTGAGCTTCCGCTCGACCATAAGAACGCCAAAATCATGTCCCGCCTTGACCCGGTCACCGGCGTGATGGACCTCAATAAACCTTTCACCGTCTCGCGAAACACGACGTTGCCGGCGCCGCTTATCGCGACCCTGACGAACTGGATCATTGAGGGCGACGCTGTATCGAAATAAGGAGCAACCAAACCGATGGCAATTGCAGTCTATGCAAGCGACGATGACTACGGCTTCATGCGCTATGGTCTTCCCTCCACCAACGAGAGAAGCATGCTGCGTGACCGAATCGAGCACACCGCTCGCTCGCACGGGTTGCTGGATACGGACTTCTATCGCCGAGCGATAGATAAGTTCAACTCCATCGACTTCGAGCGCATTGAGCGCAAGATCGAGGCCGTCCGTCGTAAGGTGACCCACATCTTCGACCGCGACATCATTAAACCGATGTCGTCGATCGGGGAGTTCCAGCAAGCAGGTCCCAATCAAGCTCGCTGGCTCATGGCAAACCCACGGGCTAAGAAATTGTTCGAGCAAGATATGATCCATGGCTGGCGTGACATGTTCACCAATCGTAACCCAGGCCGTTATGGGGACGATGATCCTGACTACCAACAGGTGATGAACGGTCTTGCCCAGTTTGACGACGAGGGCAATGAGAAGTTCGTGCAGTATCTGCATCTCTACGATGAAGATGGCCGTACGGAACTCTCGTTCGCCGACCAAGTCAGGGTCAGGGACAGCATGTGGGCTAACTTCAACGCGTTCCTAGACGAGGGCCTTGACGACCCTTCGGACGAAAACAACGGTTCGTTGTAATAAGGAAGCACAGCACATGCCTTGATGGTATGTGCTGTGTCTACCCTTAATTTCTTTTTTGTCCGAGGTGAACAATGGCTAAAGTCGTCCCCGTCCTTGGTCCTGCAGGTTTTTCATCAGACCTCACGATCAAAGCAGATGAAGTCATGGCCAATTTCTACATTGGTCAACGATCCCAGTCTGACATGTTTCGCGGGTTCACTGTAAGTCTGAGCGATATTATCGCCCGTTACGGTAACTCTGAAATCGAGGTAGTGCGTGAACTGCGCAGTAAACTCGAACCCTATCTGGAGCGTCAGTTTGATGAGGTGACGCTGGATGTCACCAGCACATCTACCGACACCAGTATTCAAATACAGATCTCGGCTATGTTACGAGACGGTAACAAGAGTGTCGATATTGCGCACGTTGTATCGTCAGCCGATTCGAAGATTCGATCCATCATCGATCTTCAAAATGACGGAAGGCCACTGCGTTTGGCTGACCAACTCTTCAAGTAATGGAGCTTCAAATGTCCGAGCACGAGCAAAACCAAGACAACCGCCTGGCCTCGCTGGAAGAGCGCGTAGCGCAGCTGGAAACCAGCCTGCTGCAGGCCAACGACACCATCATCGGCCTGCAACGCACCATCGTCGAAATCACCGCTGACCACGTGAACCGCATCTTCAACGATCAAGTCCTGCTGGACTCCATCGCTCAACGCGTTCTGGTCGCCGGCGCCAACGCCATCTCCTTCAAGGCCAAGGCCTCCCGTCAGCAAGCCCCCGAGCTGATGGTCGTGGAAGGCTATCTGAAAGGCGCCATCCGCGTCACCCTGAACGATGAAGGCGTCCTGGTCGAGATGGAAGACAATCCGGGCAGCGGCAACTGGGTCACTGGCGAAGAACTGCCGGAAGGCATGCGTTCCCCGGAAGTCGCCCACGTGTTCGGTGATCTGCTGATCTCCTACGGCGCCGAAGTCGGCAAGGCCTACTTCATCATGGAGAAGGGCGACATCGAAGCCGCACGTGCAGAAGCCAACAAGGCTGCACTGGCGCTGACTGGTCTGGGTGAAAGCAGCGAAGAACAACCTGCTCCCGAAACCACTCACTGATCGGCCAGGGGAGGGAAACCTCCCCATCCATTGGAGATAAGACCATGCAACTGAACGAAAACGATTTCAGTGAACTGGAAGCCATGGGTCGTGATACCTGTGCTCGTCTGCGCGAATCCGACTTCGTCAAGCGCCTACTGCCGCACCTGATCCCGTCTGAAGACGGCGACACCAATCGTCGTGTCGACATCTACGTGGCAGCTGCTGGTCATGCCAATCGCATGATCGAGGTGGTCGCCGACAACAACCCTGAAAAGGTGTTGTATGTCGTTCCTCCACTGATCTCTCAGACCCCGATGGTGATCCGTTCTGAAGACTCTCGCCCCGAGACTTCGGTCAACGTGCTGGCAGACGAGTTCGAAGTATCGATCACCACTCAGCATCCTGGTTATGTCATTGACCAGTATGTCCGTCGTCTGGTAGACCTGGCGTATAGCCCGACCGACGCCATTTCCATGCTGTACTCGCGTATGTGGGCCTCGATCTACATGCGTTACAACATTCCGCTGGAACGCCTGTTTGGCGATCAGGCCGATGCCGTCCGGAAAGAGTTCAATCTGGATCAGACAGCAACGGCTGAAGAAAAGGGCCCAAAACTCGATGACTTCACCGAAGACGATTTCGAACCCATGTGAATTGACGCCCTTGGCCATGGGTGTCATGAAAGCCAATCGCACTGACAAGTTCTTTGCGACGGTCTCTGACATCCATCTGGCCCATCCTCGGACAAATACCTACCACATCATCGAGAGCCTCAGGCAGGCATTTCCCGATAATGCGGAGACAGGCAATCTAGATATCATCTTCTTTGCCGGTGATGTGTTTGACCGTCTGATGAATCTGCCTCAAGATGAGGTGGACGCCATTCAAGAATGGATCGCGGATTTCTTGAAGATCTGCGTGAAATGGAACATTCTGGTTCGTGTCCTCGAAGGTACGCCGAGTCACGACTGGCATCAGTCCAAGCAATTCGTTAACGTCAACTCGGCGTTGGAAATACAGGCCAATCTCAAGTACGTCGAAACCCTCAGCATTGAGGTGATCAATGAGCTTGGTGGTATGAGTGTCCTGTACGTTCCCGATGAATGGAATGCCGATGCTTCAGTTACTTGGAGTCAGGTACAAGAACTCCTGAGTATTCATGGGATGCAGAAAGTCGACATCGCGTGCATGCACGGATCGTTCGACTACCAGCTCCCGATTCAGTCACCAAAGAACCACAACAGCGAAAACTACCAGTCCATCGTCAGGCACTATATCACGATCGGACATGTCCATATTCGCAGCGAGAATGGCATCATTCTGGCTCAAGGTTCATTGGATCGACTGTCGCATGGCGAGGAAGCTGCCAAGGGTCATTACAGGGCCTGCATTTCCCAAGATGGCAATTACCATTGGTTCGTTGAAAACACCAATGCCAAGATCTACAAGACCTTGGATTGTCGGGAGATGGAGTTGACCGAAGTGTTCGAGACGATGGAGGAAATGGAGAACTTCCCTGACGGTTCTTACTTCCGCCTTCTTATCAAACGCGACTCGGTTGTGCACCATGGTCTGAAAGACCTCAGGAAGCGCTTCCCCCAGTTTACGATCACCACTCAGATGGATGAGCTTAAACGTGCAGAGGATGCCCATCTCCTGCATGCTTACGATCAGAACACGATCGTCAAGCCCATCACGATCACCCCGACCAACGTCTGGCAGGTGCTCGACGAACACATGCGTAAGAAATACCCAGACATCCCCGCTAATCAAGCACAGTCGATTGCTAAGGTGCTTGAAAAGTATAAGTAGGAGTCAGCATGGCCATCGATCAGTACGCCATGGAGGCCCTCTCCAGCCGGGAGAAGGGGCAAATACCCATCTCCATCGGCAGTAGTCTGGCCCTCGAGGGTGCTTTCGGCATCCTCGAGGATAACCACAATCCAAAACCAATCATCAACAATGTCGACGTCTTGTACGTTAACATCCGGACATTGATCCGGAACATGGTCGGTTCGATTGCAGGAGACCATCTCCACAACGTTCTTCCTGAAGATCTGGCTAATACTCTGCTCAATGAACTAACCATCATTGAACAGGCTGTTAAGACAGTTTCCAACGGACGGGTTTCGGTAGTACCTTACCTGTGTAGCTATCGGAGTCTTCCCAGAAAGTTCCCGTTCGCTATCCTTAAAGCAGCTCGCACTGATCTTCAGCAGCAGGCAGCTATGAGGGAAGAGAACACGGTCATTGAGTTCAAGGAAATCGCTAAAGTCCACCACTACACCAACTTGGTGGAGACGGACATCGACCTTCCCAACGACTCTCGCCGTGTACTCCTCATGACCAACTACGCGGTTGATCTGCTTCAGCGTTATAAGTTCGGATCGGTGACGTTGCTGGAATCGCATACCGGCGCTACCAAGCCTCCGGCCTTATGGCACACCAAGCTGACCAACGGCAAAGAGTTGCCCAATATCCCGTTTGACCGGATGACCCTCCAGTTCTTCGGTGATGGTGGTAACTTATTTACAGGTTATCCAATCAAGTATCGTCGCATTCTGCTGGCGATTGCTGAAAAGAACCGCTGGACAGCTATGACTACTAAGGACTATATCCTGAGTTCCGTGAAGAAGGCTTACGAGCCCGAATTGGAACGTCTGATCATCAGTCTTTACGCCAAAGCCTGACGGCCACGTAAAAAAATAACTCACAGACCCATGATGTGAGTGCTCACTTCTTTAAAATTCGGAGGCGAAATGAGCGAAGAACAAGGCGCCCGCGTCGAGACTATTCTGGATGAACCCTCGCTGGTTCTGAAAGCCCGCAAGCAAGAAGGCATGGAAGGCGAACCGACCCTCCGCGCCGCGTATTACGAGAATAATCCGCGCTTCGTCGTCAAGACCAAGGTGCCGAACGATCGTAATAACGGCAAGATCGAAGCAGCGATGAGCAATCGCGCTTTCTTCGCTGTACTGCGTGCTGTGGAAATGCTGGCCAACTCGAAAGAGCCCGGCGTGATCTGTATGGACAACAAAGGTCACCGCTTCGTCGAGAAGAAACGTGATCCGAACCCGTCCATCATGAGCACCATCAAGATCGAGAAGAACGCCGAAGGCGTGATGTCCATCTGCGTCAGCGCCGGCAAGAACCGTCCGTTGATCGAGTTCACGTTCCTGAACGAAACCTACCACCAGTTCCGCAGTGCCGAAGGCCCGATGCCAGTTGGTGTTGCTTCTCGTCTGTTCGCTCTCGGCTGGGTCGACACCATGCGCGAGTACATGACCCTGGTCATCGAGAAGAACTACAAACGCCCGGCCTGGATGGATCGTAACCGTCAAGGCGGTCAAGGTGGCGGTAGCTGGGGCGGCGGTGGTAACCGTCAAGGTGGCGGTAACAACTGGAACGGCGGTGGCGGTCAGCAAGGCGGCAGTAGCTGGAATGGTGGCGGTGGCCAACAGCAACAGCAGCAAGCTTCCGTGTCCGGCGGCAATGATTTCAACTTCGACGACGACGTTCCGCTCTGAGTCCATGATTTCAAGGTAGAGACCAATCCATAAATCCCTAAAACGTTGATGCGTTTCGACACAGGAGCATGAATTTGCTCCTGTGTCGCCTATACCCTTCGGCTGTATTTTATTCGAAGTGGTTTTGGCGATACATTATACCCTTGATCAAGTAACCATGAGGATTCGTGATGCAGATTCAAATGAGGATGCCGGTCGAAGGGCCGCACGGGAAGATCGATATCTCCCACGGCGAAGAGACCCTTTCCTTGCTGATCGGCAGCTACCATTCGGCAGCTATCACAGACAAAGAGAACCTGTTCAAGGAGGTAAATGAATTCATCAACCGCATGCTCAGTGACGAAGAGCAGGCAGTGCTTTGGGGTATCTACTCCGACGTGCGCGAATACCTGGGTACCGATGGCATCGTAGGCTCCTACTTCGTTCGAGAGGAAATCGAGAAGCTGGTGCGGAAGATGTACTCCATCGTGACTTATGACCGTCTGCGCAGTTACGTGGATCGGGCTAACTTCAAGATCCCTGGCGATGTCAGTGAGGTCTTCAAGGAGTACAACGATCGTGGTCGTGTGAACTACCGCAATCAGACCTACATCCGTGCTGACTACATGGATCTGCAGGCGCTGGCGTTGGGTCTGCGCTTGATGGTGCCGATCTGGGGCGTATTCATCCAGAACGTCTCTGGCGATCATGGCAATGGGTTTAAGGAATCCGAAGCCGTCAAGATGATCGAGATCGCCGGTGTGGTCAATTGGCCTCCGTACAAACGCATGCTCGACTACGTTGAAGCGTGTGTGGGCAAGGATACGTCAGCAATCTCCATGACCACCGTCATGGCTGGTCTGTCCAGTGAAGAAGTGCCGCGTCACCTGATGGCCATGGCGCTGGTGCGCAAGATCGCTGTAGGTACGATCTCCACTGGTAGCGAATCCGAGTCCATGGCTCGTAACCTGTTCAACTACGTCAATGGTACGCTCCAGCGTATGGACGGCCGCTTCCAGAGTGTCACGGGTATCGTGATGCCGAAGAAGAGTCGTGCAGTCGATAAGTCTGATGAGGATAACTCGTCTGTATGGGATGACTACTCGCAGACCACCGACATCACTGAAGGTTCTCGTCAGCTGATCGAAGTGTTCTCCGAGAAGGTTGAAACGATCATCATGCGTTCCAACGAGCCGGTCGACATCTCTCGTGTCCAACAGTGCATTGCCATCTGTTCGCGCCACGAGTCCCGTCCGATCCTGCCGTTCCAGAAAGCGTTGATCTTCTGGGTCATTCGCAGTATCTCTCCTGATGCCCGTGATCTGCTGACCAAGCAGACCATGCTACGCCTGATGGGTATTGCTCAGGCGATCCTGGCCCACTGTGGATATTACGAACTTGCCATTCTGATCTCCGCAGAAGAGCACATCAACGAAGAAGGCGTCTCGTTCATGCCGACCGAGACTCGTAACAAGATCACCAAACAACAGGCGGAAATCCTCGACCAACAGTATCCTTACTACCGTCAAGAAACGAAGCGCCAAGATCCAGGCAAGCGGAGCAACGTGGCAGTCACTGCGATCGACATGATCGTAGCTGAGATGTCGGGCATCGCCTGGAAACCTCATGCGCCGCGCGACATCGTGGAGAAGATCCCGATGCTGACGCAATCTGGTTACATGTATATCTCCGGCGACATCAAACGTCAGCTGGCCGATATGATAATCCGTATCAACAATACACTCAGGGGGCAACATGGAGCTTAACAAGATTCAGTTTCGCGAACGGCCGGGTTATCGCGAGCTGCATCTGCGGCCGTTCAATTCCAACGCAACGCGTGAAGATGTCGAGATCCTGAACGAAGTCACCCATGGTGGCGAGCGTCTGGAACCCTCGATCCTCTCTGGCGTGTCCGGGCGTATCATCAAGCCTTCCGCTACCACTTGCGGGGCTGTGAACATCGCCAACGGTTGGAGTGAACGTCGTCTGATGTTCGCAATGGAAGTCGTCCTCCGTCAAACGCGTACCGCAGTACAGCTGCTGGAGATCAGCGGCCACACCGATCACGTTGGCGCAGTTGACCGCGGTACTCGTGACGTGGCCCTCGACCGCGACATGCGCCTGTACTTCAACTCGATCACGGAGATCCGTCACAACTACATCGAGACGCCTCGTGCCGCAGGCTGGTCGAGTTCGGTTGGTCAGTGCGTACACGTCATCAGTCCTCACGTCCGTCCCGACTTCAGTGTCGATCGTTCGACTCAGGGCACAATGACCATGCGTCCGGAAGACATCTTCCATTCAGATCCGCGTGATGTCCTGCAGAAGAGCTTCGAGCGTCATGTTCAGCGTGAAGGTAACTTCATGGACATGCGTCACAGTGTCGGTAGCCAAGGCCTCGTCCTGTCCGACCGTCGTAACGACACCACCACGCACTTCCTGCATCGTTCTCTGCGTGCGCTGAACACCGCACACCAGACCGGTGTAGAGCGTCAAGGTATCGAGTTCGACAACTCGGCCGTACTGCGTGATGCACGTGGTCAACTGCGTGAGCGTACGTTCGTAGGCTTTGCACCGTTGGCGGATCTGGCCCGTGACAGCAACATCATGAGCCAGGGTTTCGTTACGCTGGGTGAACTGATGGACATGAACCCGGACTTCGACTGGAATGGCGTTGAGGTGGCGTTCCTGCCGCCTGAGCTGCGTCATGACTACAGCGGTAGCACCAGTGACTGGCGTGGTCGTGACCATACCACCATTGCTGCGTCCCACATCGCTCGTGCGCTGCCAACGTACATGAACTACCACCAGATCGGTCTGTATCGTTCGCAGATCAACAACATGGGCTTTGGCGGCGAAGTGTCATTCTTGACCGACTCGTGCCGTGCTCTGAACATCCACGATGAGATCGATCGGTCTCGCCTGGATGCGTTTGAGCAGCGTCTGCGTACTGAATTGTTCGAAGAGATGCTGCCGTGGGAAGGCTGCATGTTCGACATGAGCATCAGTGCCGAGCTGGGTCGTGACGTGTTCATCTCGTTGTCTCTGGACGGCGAACCGATGGCTGAGTTCGCATTCCCGCTCTTTGCAGACTCCATGGTTGCTCCGGTAGTAGTTACCGACCATAGCCTGATCACCTCGATGGGTTCCACCATCAGCGGTATCGTGGATATGTTCGGCGATCGACTCGCTCGTGACAATCCCCTTCAACTGCCGCGAGGCAACACCCAGTACAAGTTCTAAGGAGCCGGTATGGATCTTCACAAGTTCAACTCCAAGCTGCTCGGCTGCATCGGTATCGCCGATGAAACCGGCAAAGGCCACCTGAGTCGTGTAATGGCGAATGGTTCGTCCATCCCGTTCACGATCGGCGGTAAGCGTGTCGTTCTTCCGACCAAAGAGAACCTGCGTTCTCCGGAAGACAACACCATCGTCTTCCACCCGCTGTCCGAGAACATCACTCGCAGCGAGTCGGAAGTCCTCAAAGCCATGCGCGACACCATCATGTACCAGCTGACCGTGTGTTCTGTCACGCTGCTGACCGAGATGGCTCGCGTAGCCGCTACCCCGTCCGAGCACAAGCGCCTGGATGCTGCGTCGCAGCGTTACATGAAGAAGCTGGGTGACTTCGATGAACGCGCCTACGAGACCGTCCGTAAGGGCCTGGTTCGCGTTGGCCCGGAACCCGAGAAGCGCCTGATCTCCATCGCCCTGCGCAAAGGCAAGCAAGCCGACGGCGTGCTGCGTCGTGCCAGCTACAAGTTCCCGGTGCTGGACAGCGTCCTGGGCGATGATCCCGATCTGCTCGGTGTCAAGTACCCTTCGAAGAAGGCCCGTCAAGCCATCCGTACGCTGTTCGAAGTGGTGCTGGGTGACGAGACCACCCGTGCTTCGTTCGACTACGGTAGCAAGAACCTGACGGCTCCGTACTTCGATGCGCTGATGAACGCGTTCTTCAACATGGCCAACCACCTGAACCAGGTGATCGAGACGCATCGTAAGCTGCTGGGCAAAGCCATCGACTCCGAAGGCAATGTCCTGGATCACGACGCTGCTGATGATCTGCTGTTCGACCTGTCCTGGTACGAGGGCATGGACAACCTGGTGGAAATGCGTAAGCTGGTACCGCCGCAAGAAGGCAACGAAGGCAACATCATCGTCCAGGCACCGAAGGAGAAGGAAGATGCACCGGCTCGTGTAGCCGAGCGTATCGCTCCGCCTCGTGACCGCGCCCCGGCGCCCAGCCGGCAGGAATCCCGTCCCGAACCGGAAGACCTGCCGTGGGATACCGATGATCGTGCTGCTCCGGTGATCCGTTCCGAACACCCGGTGTTGAAGCGCAAGTCCCTCGACGACTTCGGTCGCCGTGACGAGCGTGACAGTCGTGATCGCTATTACGATGATCGTGATCGCCGTTACGACGACCGTCGCGACAGCCGTGACAGCCGCGATCGTTACTACGACGACCGTCGCGACAGCCGTGACTATCGCCGTGACGAGCGCCCGCCGGTACGCCGCATCGACTTGGGACTGGATACCGGTCGTGATCGTTACGATGATCGCCGTGACTTCCGTCGTGATGATCGTGGTCCGGCCCGTCGTGAATTCGGCGGTGGTACGCCGCGCACGATGCGCTTCTAAGCGGCATAGAGGAGAGGGGCAACCCCTCTCCTCTTTCTTTGGTTAAATTCGTGCCTCAACTTGCCGGAACATCCGTTTAACGGTACCGACCATTTCAGGATTAGGTACCTTCAGTTCCTTGAAATCCTTTCGCATCTGGGTAGGACACGTGAACCCATTGACAGCCATCATGATGATCAGATTTTCAACGGGGTATCCCAACTCAATCAGCAAGGAGGTAAAGTTGTATTCGAACTTGTGAACAATTCCTGGATCAAGTGCTAAGTTCACAGAACCGGCCAACAGTAGCGATTTGTGAGCATGAACAAAGGTCAGGAATTCAGGCGAGTGATAGATGGTATTGCCTGAGCTTACCATCATCGACATTAGCGATGCGCTCATCTAGAGTTCCTTGTTTGAATTTTATTCAGCGATACATTATTCATACGGTAAGCTAATAATACCGATGTGTAAGGGGCACACAATGAGTGACGAAAACCCAGACTATCATCAACTGTCGTCGTATGACGGCAACGTTCAGCTTCATCCGGAGCTGATGTCGTTGTATGGTCTCAATCCATTCATTCGTCACATCTCGGCTTCTCGAGCTGCGATGTTTACGAACAACCTTTCTCAGATGGTCGTCATCAAGAACCCGATGGCCAAACGCATCATGTCCGGCATGGAGCGTCCGTTCGGGGAGACCACCTGTTCCATCGAATTCACCGATGATGTCGAAATTCTCGAAGTCATCCCACGATTCGCCCACACGGCAGGTGCTAACCGCATCCGCCATTCACCGCAAACAGCGGTGATCTACGAGAACCACGAGACCCACAAGATCGGCGTCAAGATGATTGTCGATTACCACATCTCGCACCAGCACTTTGGTACCGAGTTCGTGCGTAACCGCGATGTCATCGACCAGCTGCGCCGCGGTGCACGGTTCCGTAAGGGCACCAAGCTCGCCCGTTCGCCATTGATCGATGATAATGGCAACTACTGCTACGGTCGTGAGACCAACGTGCTCATGTGCTCTGACGTGGCAGGGACTGAAGACGGCGTTAAGGTACGCCGTGGCTACATCGAACAAATGGCTCCTACCGGTTTCGAGACCCGTGTCTTCGAGTTCGGTCGTGAGTACTTCCCCATCAATCAGTCTACTGTACCAGGCCAGTACAAGATCTTCCCGGACATTGGTGAACGTGTAAACAGCAGTGGTCTGCTGGTGGCTCTGCGTCGTTATGACCCCATCAGCGCCGTGGCCAACATGACCAACGAAGCGCTGCTGCAGCCGGACTACATCTTCGACCGCAAACGTTTCGTGCAACACCTGGATGCGGAAGTGGTCGACATCAAAGTCGAACGCAACACGTCCATCAATATCCCGCCCTTGCCAGTCGGGATGGAAGCGCAGTTGTTGAAGTACTACAACGCTGACACCGAGTTCTATCGGAAGATCGTTGACGTCTGGATGGATCTGCGTAAGAAGTGCAACCAGCGCAAGATCCAGCTGGAGCTGGAAGACGAGTTCAGTCAACTGGTGTACGAAGCTATCGGTCGTGTAGGGCCGGACTATCTGCGCCATGACGGCGGTTTCGGCCGTAGCGTTGATGAAACCATCAAGGTGGACAAAGTCTACCGTGGTGTCAAGATCGATGCCTGGCGCGTGGAGATCAAGTTCAAGTACCTGTCGATCCCCAACAAGGGCTACAAGATCACCGATATCGACGGCGACAAGTCCGTAGTGGTAGAGGTGGTTGATGATGAAGACATGCCGCGCGATGAGAATGGCGTGGTGGTTGACATCGTCGTAGACCCCAACTCTCGCTGGAACCGAGTAACTCCGGCATCCCCCATCGAGATGGTGATCGGTGCATCTGGCCGTGATCTGGGTAAGCGCATCCAAGCCTCGTTCGGCTACGACATGAATGTCCAGCTGAAAGAAGAAGAGTGCGAAGATGCGGTGTATCGTCCTGAGAACCTCGAACTGGTCAAGGCAGCTTATGCTGAACTGCTCGAGTACTACAAGGTCGTAGCGCCATTCCAGTACGAAGACATGACAGATCCTGAGTTCCTGGCGAAGAACCCGGAGCACATGTACGATCATGTCAAGTCCGTGCTGCTGGATCACATGTACGGGCTGTATCTGTACATGCCGACCAACAACCCAGTCCATATGCCGACTGTGATCTCGACGATCCGCAAGCGCTGGCCGCCGTTCATTACCCCGGTGCGTTTCCGTGGTCGTGATGGCAAGATGAAAGTATCGCGCGAACCGATGCTGATCGGTCCGTCGTACTACATCAACCTGGAGAAGACCGCAGAAGACTCCTGGATGGCCGCTGCATCGTCGCGTTGCAACGTGTTTGGCACTACTGCGCGTCTGAGCAACAACGACAAGTACGACTCTCCCGGCCGCGAGTCCGGTATCCGAGTCGGCGAGTCTGAGATCCGCTCTGAGTCTGCTTACTGTGGCGGTGAGGCAATTGCCGATCAGAAGGATGCCAGTAACAACCCGATTGCCCACAAGTTCGTGGCGCGTCGTGTACTTACCCATCCGACACCGACCAACATGGAAGAGGCGCTGGATCGCAAGATCGTACCTGTGGGTGGTCATCGTCCGCTGGCATACATGCGGCACATGTTCGCATGCTCCGGTAAAGAACTGACCAACGAATAATCGGGAGGGGCAACCCTCCCTCATGGAGATAACGATGCGTCGAATCACTGCACGCAGTTTCATGAACCTCGACATCCATGCGATGTGGCCACTGCCTGATGAAAAGATGGAAGTGGAATTCGATGACGGTGTCATCGAGACCAACACTCGCCGCATGGTGCTGAGCTGGTTCTGTTGGGAACTGCATCGTAAGTTCCCACTCACCCCGTTGAACAAATCCCACTATGTGGGCAATGGGTTCCCGAGTGCGGACATGGTGCCGAAAACCATCTCCAACATCGTCCACGACCTCCACTACACCTACTTCGGTGACGGTCATCCTGAGATCCGTGATCACGATGCTGTGTATGATCGTGAAGAGGTATGGCGGGTCGTTAAGGATGTAGGTAACGAGATCTACAACGTCCTGTCGATCAACCTGGAAGAGTGGCAAGTATCGATCAACGCGTTCCATCTGGACGAGCTGTTCTGGTACGAACCTATCGTCAAGATCCGCGACTCGCTGGAGCCTACCCAGATCTCCATCAGCCATGCGCTCGATGCAGCTGGGCAGATCCTGATGAAAGATCCGGCGATTCTGCACAACCCGATCGTTCGGGGCCTGCGCAGTAAGCAGATCAAGATGGGCCAGTTCCTGCAGATCCTGGTGTGCCTGGGCTTCCGAGACGACCTGGATCAGACCATCTTCCGGAAGCCGGTGATCAAGGGCTTCTATGAAGGTCTGACCACCTTGCACGATATCATGATCGAGTCGTGCTCGGCCAAGAAGGCGCTGATGTTCACCAAGAAGCCTCTGCAGATCGTAGAGTACTTTAACCGTAAGATGCAGCTGTCTACGGTGGTGGTCGATAAGCTCCTCTGGGAAGACTGTGGGTCGGATCGCTACTCCGAGATCTACGTGGACTCCGTGATCCTGCCGCACCTGGAAGGTAAGCTGTACCTGGGCTCCAATGGTAAGCTGACGCCGGTACGTCAAGATGACCACAAGCTGGTGGGTAAAACCATCAAGATGCGCTCTGCGTTCAACTGCAAGCATCGTGGCGAAGGGGCTGTCTGTCGTGTCTGCTTCGGTGAACTGGCTTGGTCGATTCCTCGCTTCACTTCCCTCGGTCACACCTGTGCTACCGAACTGTGCCGTGAGGGTTCTCAGCGTACGCTGTCCGTCAAGCACTTGGACGGTAGTTCGATGGTGGAGGTCATCGAGATCCCGGAAGAGTATCAGTCGTACATCGAAGTCTGCGCAGCCAACACCGACGCCGATGGCGATGGTAACGTGGAACTGCAAGTGGACGTCGAGCTACTCGGTGAAGAGATCCCGCAGAGTGCCGATGAAAGTTCGCTGATCAAGTTCAACTCGCGTATCGCCAAGATGACCCCCATGCTCATCCTGAAGTCGACTCCCGAGAAGAATATCGAGAACGCGTCCAACCTGGTGAACCTGAACAAGGACACCAACATCAAGCACCTGAACATCCATCGCTTCACTGCGTTCCGTGAAGTGCAGTTGCGGATGGTCAACCTGCGTGAAGAAGCCACTGAGGTCTACGTCCCGGTAAGCCAGGGTGCCCGTCTGGGTTCCTTGACCCGCCTGCTCCTGAACCACATTCAGGAAAATGGCTACACTGTCGACGAGAACGGTGACTTCTGCATCGACCTGAGCAACTGGGACTTCTCGTCCCCGGCGTTCAGCCTGCCGCGTCGTCATGCCAGTACGCTGGACTTCATGGCAGAGGTCGAGGCATTCATTCGCTCGCCGTCCAAGAAGTCTGAGCGCAATGGCTTTGCTGGCCGTATGCTCACCAGTTACACCGACCCTGTGACGGCACTGGTAGACTTCAGCGATCTGGTCAACTCAAAGCTGCGTGTTAACATCGCGCCCTTGGAGGTAATCCTGCTGAGTCTCATGCGTCCTGCCGATGATCCTGACGACTATAACCTTCCGGATTACGATCGCCCGATCAAGTTCGAAGAACATCGTCGGCTGATCCAGGAACGCTCCGCTGGCCAGATCTTCGCCTACGAACGGCAACCGGACTACATCGAGGATGTCAACGCGTATTCGCCGCACAAGCGCACGCCCGGCCTGCTCGATCCGTTTGTGTTCCCTGAGGTGATCAATACCTGAGCTTAACAAATCGAAGGGAGGGCAACCTCCCTTCTTCTTTTTCGTTTGGAGGTTTATGGTGTATGTGGAAGGCGTGGGACTATATAGGATTTCTATGGACGTCCTTGGACTTGTTTTTTGATAACAATGTAGGGATTCTTATGTAGAAAGGGTTTATGCGGGTTAACAGGGCATTCCAATGAAAATCGATGTGTATAGTCATGCCATCCGTGTAACTGATGTCATTACAGATCGCGACTTGCAAGCAATGATGTCGTTCTGTCGTCCGTTGGTTGAATACGGATTCGAGAAGAAAGGGAAGCGGTTTGTCCCTAAGGGTCTCCGTACATACGCGTCTGCAACACGTAATCGCAAAGAGTTCGGTTTTCATCGGAATCAACTGCAAGATTTGAAACGCCATTTGTTTCAGAATCATGGTTACGTGGAGCGACTCGTTCCGATAACTTATCATCCTATCGAAGAGATCAAGGTCGAGAAAGTTGAATTTGAAATCCGCAAGATGCATTCTCCTCGTGAGAAGCAGGTGGGTATCATCGACTACGTACTGGATGATGAGAATCCTGCATGGGATGCCATCATTAAGATGGTTACGTTGCAGACAGGTGGTGGTAAAGCACTGTCAGTAAAAACACCAGTACGTATACCTGGTGGCTGGAAGCTGATGGGTCAGTTGAAGGTGGGTGATGAGATCATTGCTCGCGACGGATCAACGACCACAGTGAAAGGATATTATCCTCAAGGCCCGAGAAAGATGTACCGGGTTACATTTGAGGATGGTCGATGGGTCGACGCTGACCTTGAACATCTGTGGTATGTCCAGACATTCTCTGGATGGAGGACGGTCACTACCGAGACCATCATGTCCATGATGAGTCGTCGGGCCGCTGTGAGCATTCCGCTTATTGAGCCAGAACGAGATAAGCTCAGGGAGCGCTTTGTCTCCATTGTCAGAGCACTCGGAACTGCTAAAGACGGTACATTCACAGTTAAAACCACCGATGCCAACAAACTGGCCTATCAGGTCCGTTCTGTAGGCGGTAAAGCATCCGTCCGGGACATGGGCGACGGGTATTCCGCAGTCACTGTGGAGAAGCGTCCCAAAGAAAGAACACTGGCTATCCGCTCTATTGTTCCAGTAGGTGTCGAGGAAGCTGCATGTATCGAAATCCACCACGAAGAAAAGCTTTACGTTGTGAAGGACTTCATTGTCACCCACAACACCTTCGTGGCTCAGTACTGCATGAACCAGCTAGGTGCACGCACCATCATCCACTTCAAGGGTGGTTACGTGCAGCGTTGGAAAGACGATCTGGAGGAAACCTTCAACTTCAAACGTGGGGAGTTCCTGATTGTCCGTGGCTCCAAAGATCTGGCAGCATTGCAGCAGATGAGTCTTGATGGTGACCTGAAAGCTAAAGTCATTATCATCACTTCGGCTACGATGCGTGATTACATCAAGGACTACGAAGAATCCAACGGACATAGCAAGCAGTTCCCAATCAAGCCTATCGATTTCTACCCGAAATTGGGTATTGGCTTCCGGGTCACTGACGAACTGCACCAAGAGTTCCACAACAACTACAGGATCGACCTCTATACCCACGTGCCCAAGTCGCTTGGTCTGTCTGCCACCATGGTCAGCTCAGACGCTTTCAAGAACAAGGTGTACGACATCGCCTATCCGGTAATGCAACGGCATGACGGTGGCGGGTATCACGTTTACATCGGTGTGATGGCTGTACTGTATCACATGGATGAAGATGTGCGGATTCGTTACATGGGTGCCCAAGGGTACTCACACACGACATTCGAAGAATCGATCATGCGACATAAAGGCCTGCTGAAGAACTACCTCAAGATCATCGATCATGCGATTTACCATCGCTTCGTTTCGGTGCGCGAGGAAGGTCAGTCTGCACTGGTGTTCTTCGCCAGGGTAGATATGTGCACGCTGATGGTCGAACGCCTGAAGAAGATGTACCCTGAACTGAACATCGTCCGTTACGTAGGTTCTGAGAACGATTCGTACGAAGACTTCTTGGAAGCAGACATTGCGGTATCGACGATCGGTTCTGCCGGTACTGCTGTTGACAAGCCCAACCTGCGGTCGAGTTTCATGACCACAGCGATCGATTCGCGCCAATCTAACGAGCAAGTACTGGGTCGTACCCGTCCGCTTAAAGACTGGCCACACGTGACTCCTGAGTTCATTTACTTCGGGTGTCTAGAAATCGATAACCACATGAAGTACCACCGTAACAAGAAAACGTTCTTCCACAGCAAAGTGCTGAGTCATGGGGAAATGATTTCTCGTTACGCGTTAACCCTGAAATAAGCTAGGGAGGGGTCATCCCCTCCCTATGCCCAACTACCAAGAGGAATGACCATGATCGAGAAACACGAAGAACAGGTGCTGACAGTCATCAATCAAATGGCCCAGGTCATGGGCGATCCCAGCTACGTATCGGCCTACCCTGCGCTGCACGGTATGTTCGTGAGCATGCGCATGGGTCTGGATGCACTCACTGGCACTATTCTTGGCAGTATGCGTCGAGAAGCGGTCCATGGCATGGATCAGGCAGCAATGCTGTACAAGATCGTGACGGGTAAGTCGGCCGGCATTCCTGAAGGTTTCATCGAGAACTTCAACCCGCTCAACGGCATTTCCTCTTATCCAAAGCGTACGGTGTCGGGGATCGTCAACTACGCCAAGAAGTGGCACGGTCTGGACAATGAGATCCTGACGTTCAATCAGAACGGTACTATCGCAGAGTACAATACCGAAGACAACTCGGTAAAAGTGCTCTTCGAGGGTTCCGATGCATACCTCGTGTTAGAGAGCGCTGATAGCAACCGCGCCAAGTTCCATTCCCCACTGATGTACGAGCCGCTGACCATTTCGGTAAATGTGCTGTGGATGGAGCAAACGTTCTCCAAACCCCTTATTGATTTACTGTGTGTACAAGAGCACATCGTGGACGACAGTAAGGAGGTTCTGGGCAACCTGTGGGATACGCCGGATGCACACTTCAAAACCCGAGAGATGCCGGAGGCTGGCACTCAACTCAAGGTATTGTTGAGTGGTCGGATGTATGGTCGCGCTTGCCGTGGGTTCTGTCGCTTCAACTTCAACGGTTATCAGTTCACGCTCGAGACCGAGGAGTGCTGGGAACCCACGCGCCACCACAAGTTCAAAATCACCACGGTTACCATGGTAGACGGCGGTAGTACAGTTTACCAGTGGTACCATAACCCGATTCTGGTTATGGATCTGCGGGACAATATCGAGCACATCATGAAAGACCTGCTCGATAAACATGAACTGGAAATGAAAGAGGAGTCCTGATCCATCACAATCCATCGATTCGAATTTATTTCAACAATACATAGTGCTGTTGAATAAACCAATCGAATCGATGGAGGTTCGCATGAACATGCTCTATAAAAACATCAATGCGAACTTCCGCATTGTACTGGACTTCGGTATGGAATACAACCATGCCAAAAAGATCGTAGCTCGCCTTGCTGGCAAGATCATTCTTGACATCAAACATGACGGCGACGATCATGTACGCATTGAGTACATCGAACACGGCATCAAAAACCGTGTACGCTTCAACAAAGTGATGGTCGAAGCTTATGACCTTGATGCTGCTCTGGCTGCACTGTAAAAGGATTACGGCATAGAGGGAGGCTCAGGCCTCCCTCTATGTCTATTTCTTTTTTGGCTTACGGCAACAGCTTATAATCCGTAATATGCCAGCACATTTTGACGGGACTTCTCGTTAGGGATGTCCTTCAGCACGTCTTCCCACTTGATCAGACGCTTCACAGCCAGGTCACGCTTTTCCGGATCAGCAGTCGACATCAGCACCGAGGTCAGGTTGTTGAAGTTACGCAGGCCTTTGGTACCGATGGCCATCTGACCAACACCGGTGTAGATCTTCTTGGCCGAGCAGATATCTTTGCTGTGCTCGTGGAAGAAGTTCAGCAGCTCAGTCCAGCCTTGGACGAAGTCTTCGCCATCCAGACGCAGGACACGACTGATGCAGCGATCCAGCAGGGTCTGGTACGGCGCTGCTTTCACAGCGTTGTCACCAGCTTCATCACGACCTTTGGCGTAGCTCTTCAGGTCTTCGCTCACGAACTTGACAGTCATCGTCATTGACTCCTCATGAATGTCACTGATACGCTTCTTAATGGAAGCAGCGTCCAGTTGGGTTGAAATACTGAACAGACGAGCAGCACGACTTGCAAGTGCAGCTTCATCTGTGTTGATGCCTGGAAGGATCTGACCACGGGCCCAAGCTTTGATCTCGCGCTTAGTCCAGTGTTCTACCTTACGATGGTCACGGTTCCGATCGCGGACGTAGATGCCCGACGGTGTGGATGGAACCCGAATACCGTTGAGAACATAAGATCTGGCATCTTCACGGTACCAGAAGACCGGTACTTTGAATCTGACGTAGATCTCTTCCCAGAGGTCTTCTTCAGGCGCCTTCTCAGTAGCTGAGATTTGCTTTCGCAACCATGCCTTCAGTTCAGCGTCACGCCATTCGATTGGCAGCTTATTTGGACGAGTGGGATCATTGATGAACACACCGTCTTCGAGCGCCAATGGACGTACGTTGGATTTCAGATAATCAACAACCTCATCGACAGACCAGTGCACAGCACTTGTGTTGAACTGCACGCTAATCAAACGCTTTGCACGTTCGATGCACTCTGGATCACGCACCGAGAAATCAGCATGGACTTCGTCATTGGCCAAAGCCTTGATTTCGTCCCACGACCATGACAGAGGACTGTCCAACTTACGCAACCGATCTTCAACCAGAACACCGTTGGTGGTCTTGAGAGGGTTCACCGAGTTGCGGTAGAAGTTGTAGATGTGATCGTCAGTCCAGTGCGGATCGATCCTGAACTTAGAACGGATAGCCAGAAGAACATCTGCTTCAGAGAAGTTAGATGCTTTCACATCACCTTTCAGATACCCGATCAACTCCTCCTCACTTGCGTAATTCGGATTTGTGATTTCAGGCAGTTCTTCAGCAGGCGTCTCACCATTTGCAATGTAAGCAATCGCTTGCTCATCATTGTAACGGTCTGGCACTCGGAACTTGATCCGAGCAGAAAGCAGCACCAGGCTCTTGGGTTTGCTGGTGTTGGCCTTACCTTGAGCCCAGGCCTTCAATGTCTCTGTAGACCAGTCTGCCGGATGTTCCTTGTCACGGTTCCGATCATTGAGCAGTACGCCGCTGTTAAAGCCCTCTGGGAGCTTCCCTGTAGCGAAGTAAGCATGAAGGTCAACGTCTGTCCAGTTATCGACAGCTGTCGTACAACGCGCTCGTAGAGCGGCCATGAGCGTGGCATGTGTGACATTCATCCCCATGGGGATCAGACCCCACACCCAGCCGATCAGCTCAGACGCAGTCCATTCGGAGGCAGTCAGGAACTTACGCCGTTCGACATTGTCGATGACTTCCTTACCGATAGCGTGACAGAGTGCATTTACCAGTTCTTTATCTTCGGTAACGACCACGGAAACTTGAGAAGGTTCTTCGTGAACTTCCTCATTGACCACAATGGGTTCTTCCGACGTGCCCTCACTGACGACATCATCAACTGGGAGATCGTCTGCCGATGCAACTTCTTCGACAACGACGGGTTCTTCGTCATGGTCTTCTTGGACGACCTCTGCTTCATCCTCGGTTGGATTACTTTCGGTAACCTCATCGATGACTTCCTCTTCTACCGGATAACGGGCAGCAAGTACAGCAGACGCTTCAGTATCACCACTTTCAATCAGACTGTTCAGTTGATCGTCCGAGTAAGAAGCGTAATCATGAGTGAAGCTCGGGACTTCTCCAGTGGACACCCAATGACGAAGCTCGTCGATACCCCAGAACCATTCACCACCAAAGTGACTGATCGCTGTCTTCAACAACTCGGGGTTATCGGACTCGATCTCACCGAGTACCCAAGCGTGCAGCTCAGGATCACTCCACTTGTCCGCCTCTTTATCGAGACGATTACGATCATTGACCAACACACCTGTGCTAGTCATTGCCGGATAAACAGATTTCTGGATGTACTGGCAGTAATCTTCGAACGTGATGCCCATCGGCAACTCGAAACGGTTACATGCCTCATCAATGGCGTACATCTGGTATTTCTCAGGGGTTCCGAAGAACCCCATGCCCAGATCAATCAACTCACTGTCATTCCAGTGAGTGGCATCTTTGACCCAGCGATCTGGATCGTTGACGTAGTTGCCGTTGATGGTCTTCTCAGGGACCTTCTCGAAGAGCAGCCAGTTGTCGAGGTCTTCTTCACCCCAACTTACAGCATCTTTATCTTCGAGCACGGCCTTGGAACGCACTGCTACGTAGAACTCAGTGGTGCCGGTAGTGTAGTTGGTGAACAGTTCGCCAGACGCTAGGGCGTACAGTTCAGCCAGACTCCACTCGTTGAGAGGTTTGGCCTCACGCTCAACGTCGCCCACCCAGAGACCGTTACTGGTCTTGGCTGGTTCTCTCCCGAACTGCTCGTACAAAGAGACTTCTCTCTTCGACCAAGCAGCAGGATAGCGGCCGTCGTATTTGTCGGACATGGAATGATCCTTAGGTAAAGGCCTTATGAAGATCGAGTTCGGCCGTTTTCAGTTCCTTAGCGTGCGCCGAGGCCATCATGATATCCATGAACTTCGATGCGACAGAGGTGTTTTCAGCAGCCAGACCAAACGGAAGTGCAGCCAATGCCTCGCCTGCGCACTTAGCACAGAAACCATCGCCCGGCGTCTTACAGAATGCAGGCGAACGAGTCAGCACTGACTTACCTTCGAGTGATTTGGCACGGGCTTCATCGAGCAACACCACTCCTTTATCTGTGATTTCCCACAGACCGGCGTAGTATTCGCCTTGACCCGGTTCGATATTGCGAACAATACCCAACTTGCTGCCACAATCGTCCTCTGCAATGCTGGTGTTCTGGAACACACGCATGAAGAACTTCACGGCTTCACCGCCGAGAGCGGTCAGAGCACCACGATAGAAGGAACCGGCACGAGTGGAGTTGAACATTGGCACTACTTTGGAGGTATCCCAGCCTTCGTTCAGGCTATTGACCACCAGTTCAGCGCTACCGCCCTCGTTAAAGCCAGCTTCAGGACCGTGAATCAGGAACATACGCTTACGAGCAGTGCCGAAAGTCTTGTTGGAAATCAAGAAACCCTCGGAAGGGTCGTCTTTGATCCACTTACGATCCATGTCGATCAGCTCATTCTGAATTTTCGAGACGACTACCGGGTCATGGAGACGATCTTCGTTCTCTTTCAGGCGCTGAGCACGCACATCTTTAACTTTCGGGTCGGTAGTCAGTGCTTTAGGTGACAACGTCGGCACAAAAAGCTGCACGAAACCAGCCAGAGCACCCACACAACGACCAAATCGCATGTACATCTTGACCGGAATCTGGTCTTCAGTCGGTTCGACACCTGAAATCTCCGGATCATCGACCAATTTCTTGGCAATGATGCGCTCGATAGCCGAAATACTACACGGACCGACTTGATAACTGATGCGTTTACCGAACGGTTCGACCAGAGCGATCCAGTTGAACAGCAAATCGCCGTATGTGGAGGTCACTTCAGCCTCACAATTGGGAATTGTGTCCGGTGTTACGGTAATTTGATCAGCCGGATAGTAGAGAGGGGTCATCGGCTTGGAACCATCGACCACAACCCACTCGTTTCCGTGATCGAGAGGTACGTACATCTCAGTGCTGTTGACGTTGTAGCGCACGTCGTAGGGTTGAGGCACGTAATCCTTCGGATCTTTGACGACACTGAACGCCCGAATGACCCATTCCTTCCGGGCGTAGGCTTTTGCTTGCAGTGCCTTTACATAAAGCTCTTCGCGATTCATGGGTTACTCCGACAGCTGCTTCACACGACTCTTGACGTGCTTGAAGATTTGCTGGGTTGAGAAAATATCGTCATGCAGGTTCTCAACGTAGAACATGACTTCGTCTTGAAGCGCTTCGTTCGATACGTTGGTGTGCAGGGCGATCGAAATGAGGTCGTCTGCCACGACTTCCGGCTTCCCGGAGAGAAGACGTTCCTTGTTCTCATTGATGAGTGTCATCGGGTCTTCGTAGAGAACGCCGTTCTGAAGCGATTCCAGACCGATGGTCGTTGCAGTACCGACCAGATTCTGATGTTTATTCAGAACCTGTACGATTTCCTGCAGACCTTGTTTGGCAACTTCAGTGTTCTCGATATTTCGCTGGACAGTTTCATTGATAACAATGATGACATCCATCGGTACATCCAGAACGTACTCCATGAGTTCTTCAGGAATCCGATTGGTCAGTAGCGCGAGGATGTCGGTGAAAATCTCAATGCTGTCTTCACCAGCCTCGATGATGGCTTTGATTTCTTCATCAAAGTCACTGGGCTTGAAATGAAGTGCATCGAGGATCTCTGCCAGAATGTCCATGCGCAGACGTTCGAGATCCAGACCAATGTTCATCTGCTGAAGCAGTGCAGCAACTTGGGTGTAGATGATCCCGATGGCACGATCTGACAGGGTCAGTTGGTCGTGGACGTTAGCCTCCATCTTGAGGTTAACGATTTGATCACGCCACAGAACAGCGTCGTGTTTCTGAAGTGCAGCAGCCAATGAAGAAACCCCGGCCATCACTTCGGGACTTACGCGGTTGACGAGAATGTCCGAGAGTTCTTGAAACATCGGTGTTTACCTTTCATAAAAAAAGTTTACTCAACCTAGTATGAGTAAAAGTACAAATAATTGGCCGCCCTTAATTTAATAACACAAGGTCTGTGAAATGAGTGAAGTGCCCAAGACACCATACCAAAGTTTGGAACAGCTTAAAAACAGAGCGTTCAATAGCCTGTATCGTTATGCCCAGTCGACCCGTGACATCGCGGTTCACAACTGGTTATCTGTCGAGCGTAAAGAACGTGCTCTCGTTCTAGCGGGCTTCATCAAGAAAGACCTTGGAGAATTCCGCATCCGTCACAGCAACCTCGGCGTTGACTTCGACAAGCTGCCGGGCAAAGTCCGTCAGCACCCCCATCACCCCGAGATGCTGAAGATCGGTGGTCGATACATTACCTTAATCGATGAACTGGAAGCTACCGTCGGCGCACGTGTGCGTGAGATGGTCGAGCTGGTCACCTATGACATCGACGAAATGAACGAAACCGTCAAGAAACAGGCCCAATCATGAGTGACGAACAAAACAACGAAGGCATGGAATCCATCGACGGCGATCCGATGGCAGAAAATGCAATCCCGAATGATGATGCGGCTCCTGCAGCTCTCTTCGAGGAAGCTACTGTCGCTGCAGCAGCGAACATCGAGAACGAAAACCATGTTGAAGGCAGCGAGATTGCTAGCCCGATCGACATGGAGCAGATCTGGGCGGATCTGGACAAGCCGAATAGCCACGTCACGATGGATTCGACTCCGACCGTCCGTCGTAAGACCGATCCCAACAAGCCGTATCTGGCTGGTCTGAAGGTTGGTATCGAAGAGATGGAAGCAATCCTCCAATCTCGTGGCCTGACCAACCTGTCCGATGAAAAGATCGCCAACCTCAGTCAGGAAGATCAGCGCCTGATCAACCTGGCCCGTGCACTGTCGCCTATTTGGCAGAACGTGTACTTCGACGATCTGGACAAGACGGGTGACTGGCATCAGACCCTGCTGCACAACGAGACCAAGCTCTCGGCAGGTCGTGTACGCCCCGAGAACATGAAAGATCCGGTGCTGGCTATCCGGGCTACGTTCGGTCAGGGCTCGGTCGTTCAGGTTCCGCTGTGGAACACTGGCCTGTGGGTTTCTTTCCGTGCGCCAACTCTGCAAGAGCTGGCTGACTTCGATCAGCGTACGCGCATGGAGAAGATGAACCTCGGTCGTTCGAGTAATGGCATGTCCTTCTCGAACATCGAAGTGTACACTGTCGAGACCTATGCACGTTTCGCCCTGGAACATGTCGTCTCGGTCAACTATCAGTTCGAAACCGGCAACCATGTCGAAGAGCTGATGACTGTCATCAAGAACCGCGATTACCAGCAGGTAATCTGGGGTATGGTGATGGCGATGTATCCGGATGGTTATCCGTTCCGTCAGCCGTGTGTGGCCAACACCGACACCTGCAACCATGTGGATGAACTGGTCATCAACTTTGCTCGTATGGGCTTCGTTGATCGCAGCAAGTTCACCGAGAAGCAGGCGCTCATGATGGCTTCCCGTAAGACCATCCGTGATCGCAAGTGGCTGGAAGAGTATCAGCGTGAGTTCACGTTCTTCGAGAAACGTATCGTCATCAACGATACCCTCACTGCTGTACTGCGCGTCCCGACACTGCACGACCAGATCACTGCCGGTCATCTGTGGGTGGAAGGTATCGCCAAGGCAACCAACGAAGCCTTCGGTGCTCGCCTGTCCGAACTGGAACGCTATCGCCACATCATGCGTTCGGGTGAATTGACCAACCTGCGTCAGCACAGCCACTGGATCGCCAACTTCGAACACGCCGTTGACCAAGACAGCGCACCGCGCATCATCGACGATTACGAGAACAAAGATCGTATTCTCGAAATGCTCAGTGAAATGCCTGACGTCAGCACCAAGCTGTCCGAAGACATCCTTAAGTGGATCGGTGAATCGACTGTCTCGTACGTGGCCATGCCGAAGTACAAGTGTCCGTCGTGCCAGAAGGAAGCTGAAGATCAGAGTCACCCGCACCTGATCCCGATTGACGTGAGCTACGTTTTTTTCACCCTAGCCGTGTTGAAAATCAGCCAAGTAGAAGGCGCGGCGGTGTAAGCATTCAGATGAACCTCCATGTGGGCGATCGGAGGTTCGGTTACACGCAGCTACAGAACTACGAGGAACCCTCTGTTCTGGACAAGGTGCTGTCTTCGTCCGAAAAGACGCTGGACAGCATTGCTGCACAAATTGTGACTACTGAATGCTACGACGATTATTTTGGAATCTACGGGAACAGTTCCCAAGGCGACAGCCCTCTATCTTTGATAGGGATGCATGAACCTGAAGACCTGGCTCTCGTAGACCCGTACGACGTGTACCTTGAGCGGTACTTGGCTGCCAACGTACTTAAGTTTACGGGGATGACGTTTCAAGAGTTCATGACTCTTACCAAAGATCGTGGTGAAGCTATCCTTCGGCGTTGCGATGCCATGGCATCGAAAGAAGACTCAGAAGTAGCCCATCTGGTTGCTGGAATGAAGCCATAAAGGCAGGGGGTAAATCCCCCTGCTTTCTATTTCGAATTAAAGGAAGTTATACATTATAAAGATATAACCAACACCAAACTCTATCTGGCTCGGGCCATCCTCGTTGGACAATCTCTACGGAGACTATAATGTCATTGGACATCATCGAAGCCGATCTCTTCGATATCCAGGCAGATACCAAAGTCATCACGATTAACCTCGTTGGTGCCATGGGTGCAGGTGTCGCAAAGACTGCCAGAGATACAATCCCTGGACTGTATAAGCATTACAAGAAGATGTATCCGACTATCACACCGGATCAATTCATCCAGTATACCTACGGTGGAGTGAAATACCTCCTCGTCCCCACGAAGATTGATTGGAAAGCTCCATCGCCTCGTGACCTCGTATTGTCCAACCTTCACCGGTTGGCGTATCTGACCCGACGCTATAACGGGTTTGGTACAGTAGCCTTGCCACCAATGGGGTGTGGTAATGGTGGGCTGGATTGGGAGAATGATATCGTGAATTTCTATCACGCGTTGTTCGACCACCATCCTAGTAAATTTATAGCAGTAATAAAACCAAACCAGTAAGGGGAAACAATGGAAACTGTACGTCTTACCAACATCGGCAAACACCATCTTCCGAATATCCCACATGACGCGCCGTTGATCAGTATCAACGACCGTTACTCTCCGGCTCCGGAGATCCCGAACCGTGACAAACGGCCTGTGCTGTTTGTCACGTTCTTTCCGGGTGACCACCTGACCAGTACCGAGCGCCATGAGGGCATGACGCCAGACCTGGCCAAGAAGATCGTCAAGTTCGTGGAAGAGCACCGCGACAAGAAGCACATCTTCGTTCAGTGCGGTGAAGGTCGTATCCGTTCCTGGACGATCTGCAGTGTACTGGAACGCATGCTCGACTTCACTGTTCATGATACCGAGCGTGCGACCATCAAGCAAGGCATGGTGGACAAATACACCCACCACATCCTGATGTCCACGATCGTGGATATGGAGCAGGCTGGTGAACTGCTGTAAAAAATAACGGCAGTAAGCTATATTTTGTAGAAGTGTCTGTCGCTCGAGTTGCCCCCGATAAGAGCGACAGACATGACTACACATCGTCCTTGCTGAATGAAGCCCGCGATGAAAAACAAGAGGCAGAAACAACGAGTGGGGTTAGTCGCCACTCTTGTCCAAAATGGTGAACTTACGGGGTAGCCTGAAAACTGTACCGGCTTAGTCAGCTGGTGAACCGTACGATCCTCTTCTGGATCTGGAGCGTAGCCCTCTCCATTCGGAGACGGTTAACTCCAGGGACTAATCCAGTTTTGGGTAAGTTGTTTGCGTATCTTTCTGCATAGCCTGACGAGGGCATAGCAGGACAGGACGCACGCAGCCGTTGAGTCCTATAGATCCACCGGTGAGGCCGCCCGAAAGGGCCGCCGGGCTGCCGGGTACGGATTTGCTGGCCAGCCTATAGGACTCATAGTACTAATTCAACCACCATGAGGACGACCTCGTGATCCCAAGTGTGAATCTCTCCTCTCTGCGTCAGCTCAATCGTGATCGCGATTCGACGGACAACCGTCAGAAGACGCTTGATCGCGTTGCAGAGTACCGTGCTGCAGATGAGAAAGTCAAGCAGGTCTGTCAAGAGAAAGACCTCGAGATTCCTGAGATGCATTGTTAGGAGTTTCTCATGGAAATGTTCCTCGGTGTAAAGATCGTCGCAGCCAAACCCATGACCCGTCTGGAATACAACCAGTACCGTGGATGGGAACTGCCTAAGGACGAGCGTGGTGATGATGAAGGTTATCTCGTCGAGTACTTCGAGAGCGAACCCAACCATCCAGACCACAAAGGTTACATCAGCTGGTCTCCCAAAGAGCAGTTCGATAAAGCACATTACTCCATGGGCTTTGTGGGCGACCTACCTCCGTTCATTCAACGAATTCATGGTGAAGCTGCACAGCTCGTGCAAAACTGCACCAAGATCACTGACTTCATTACCAAGTGCAATGAAGGACAGATCGAGAACATCAACCCACAGTACCTCGACCTCATGATTCGCCAACGTGCGGTCATGGAGACCCATCTGGGAATCCTGCGTGATCGTCTCGAAATGCTCGCTAAAGGGAAATCCACCCTATAGTGTGCATATTACCGAAATACGAGTAATGGCAGAACAGACGGCAGCTATCACGGCGGCTTAAGGTGTTCTGTAAAGGGGTGGTTCCCGTTCCGTTACTGGTTTATCTTGAGATATACTCTGCCAATGGCTGACTGACCGAGTGCACACTCCCTCAGGCTTCTGTAGCAAGAGAAGAACACAGCCAAGGGGCGGCGTTCTCAAGATTACAGGTGTTGGCTTCACCCAGCATCAAGTCCCAACGATTTATGGTAGCTTAAGTTCGAAGCGCCGATCGCCATTGTGCAGATAAGGCAGCGCGGATCGGATTGGGAGATTCCCGGTCGGCTACCACCCGTTAGGACATCCGTGTCCTTGATTCCATGTCAGTCGGCAACAGCTCTTCGTGGCAGTTCGCATTCAACGACTCGGCAGCCTACGTGGCGGCCAACTGGATAGAGGCACGGGTGTCCGTCTAAATCGGCAGACCTCGTGAGCTGTTGATCCAACCGACAACGATCAGAAACCTCCCTTCGTCGGGCGGCCAGATAGGTCATTAGTTGGTTGAAGACTCAGGGTGCCATCAGAACTGCACCCATGTACGCAAGTACATACCGAGGGGTTAAAGTCCCAAGCTCTGGCTCGTTTTCAATTCACGCTTAGCAAAGTGGTAATGCAGCAGACTGTTAATCTGCCTACCCCTGGTTCGAATCCAGGAGCGTGAGCCATATCCGTAAACTACTGTTTCGACAGGAGGGGTGAAAATCCCAACACGGTGTCCCAGAAGTACCGGCGTAAGCTGGGTTCTCCGGGCCTTAACCTAGCTGGTTGACTGGTCGGTGCTTTGCATCTAAGTCCGCTTCAGGACATCAACTATAAATAGGGCTGGAGACAGCCCCATTTATTCTCTTTCGTCAGAAAGGGAAGAATTCAAGTGATTGGAAACCGTGCACCGTGTGATTCGGGCTTAGCCTTAAGACACCATTAACGTCTGAGGGGTGATCCTTTACAACCGCATCTGCAGTTGTGGTGGTTTGACTCCACCCGCTTGTCTCAAACCGGGGAGCCCCCAGAGGGTGCTAATCTAGCCCGCTACATCCGTACTCTCCCGTCGGGTACACCAGGGTGTCTGGCCTGCTCCCCACCTATTTCGCCTCTATAGCTGGAAGGTCAAGCAGCTCACTTGTAATGAGCCGATCTCAGTTCGATTCTGAGTGGAGGCACCATATTGGGACTGATCGGCGTCGTCACTGGTTATTCTGAAACCTAAATGCGCAAGCACATGGTTATGGATATAAACGATCAACGAAAGTGAAGTCGTTGCAATGACGAACGATCAGCCCCTCTCAAGCGCGCTTGTAAGAATGTACTCGGTTGCCGATCCAAAGTAACCCTCGTAAGGTGAATTCAGCGTATAGACCTCAGGATGAGGGAAAATGCCCGGACACGAGAGGAACACATTCTTACAAGTGGATTATTTACCGTGTAGTCTCTCAGGCGGGACACTCTCCACAGGAGCCTTCGGCACCACCACCCCACCCTATAGTGACTGGTGACCTGTTGGTGTGGAGAGGCATGTTCGATTCTAGTGCACGGTACCCTATTTCGATGATCGGCCTCGACTGCTGGCAGTGTGCCCTCAGGGTTGTGGAGATAACCTGAACGGATGACGGCAGTAAGGGCGGTGTCCACTACCCTAGAAACTTGGGTCATCGAACGAACAAAAGGACAGTGAATGTGAAATGGGTCACCTGGATCGTTTCGTTATTGTTCGTGTTTGTCATGCACTACGCCGACGCTTACCCTCTCACCGAGATCAAACTTCTCAGTGATGACGTGACCAGCGTTTATGATGGCGATACGCTCACTGTCCAAGTGCCCTACATTCCAGACGTGTTTGGTAAAGACCTCTCCATCCGGATTGTGGGTATTGACACACCTGAGATGCGTAGTACGTGCGCAACTAAGGAACAACGTGATCGTGAGAAAGCTTTGGCCATCAGGGCCAGAGACGTAGTGGTTGCCATGGTTACATCGGGTCATCGAGTGACCCTGACCAACCTCGATCGAGATAAATACTTCCGTATGCTAGCAAGTGTTTATGTCGACGGACGAAGTGTTTCCGATGAGCTGATAGCTCAAGGACTAGCCGTCCCTTATTCAGGCGACACCAAGATAGGCTGGTGTGGCTAATGATTCCACTGGTTTTATTTTTGCAGATACATTACTCATCTGACAAATAACCAATGGAGGTTATGATGGGTAAACTAACGGGCTGGACTGTCGACGACGAGGAAGAAGTATTCGTTCCCTGTCCAGACTATCCAGACCTTTTCGACATAGGTTCTAAAGGGACTCTTAGAAGCCGCCGTACTGGTAAAATCTTATCCCAAACCCCTGACCATAAAGGCTACCTTAGACATGCCACTAAAATAGGCGGTCGTTCAGGTAAGTCGATTTGCGTAAGGGTTCATGTTCAGGTTGCTAAAGCATTTGTTGGAAGAGAATCTGACGATCTGCAAGTAAACCATCTGACAGGCGATAAGGCAAAGAACGATTATACATCTCTCGAATGGTGCACTGGTAGTCAGAACTTAGAGCATGCACATGCTACTGGCTTAATGCGTAATGCCAAGGGAGTTGACCATCCATTAGCAGCACTTTCTCCCGAAGATGTTGCGGTTATACTTTCTCTTAAAGGGAAGGTTAGTCAGAGAGAACTCGGAAGAAGATTTGGGGTAAATAAATCAACCATAGCCAGAGTCCATAATGGAATCGGTTATGGTGAAGAAGACCCTAGCTAGTACTCCGCCAAACAACACCACTCCAAACCAAAAGAGTAATTGAGATGACCACCACTGTACGAGTTGAAGCTCACTGCGCTAACAACAAGCAAGTTGTCGTGACCATCCAGAACCGTGTTTCCGGTGAGGTGCATGAAACGTTCATCTTGCAGGACGGTGAAAAAGCTGATCGCGTTGTCTACGACGATCGTCAGCTGCTGACCCATGAAGAATTGAAGTAAAAGTTTTGGGATCTTAGCATAGTCCTGTGGGCTTTTGACACGGGGTGGTTAATGCGCCTTGCGGTACTCTTATCGGTGTATAGGGCAGTAGCGCATGTGGGTGGTTCTGCATGTTAGCGAAATCCCACAAGACCAGTGGGTTAATCAGGAATCCGAACGGTAAGAAAAGACGCAAAGGAGAAGGGGGTTCGAATCCTCAATTTCCCGCCAAACACGCCTCCTCAGAAGGGAGCTAGCCGCCTCCGAGGTCCATCCGGAGGAGGGTTCGATGTGTAACACCCAGATGGACTGTTGTACGATCTGGACATGTACCAGCCGCAGCAAGTGACTACGGTTGAAGCAGTAACCGAAACAAGCCTCTGACTCCCTGCTGGTCAAACCGGCAGGGAGTTATGCTCCTATTCCATAAACGCAAGGGGTAAACCATGAATATCCAACACATTCGTCAAATCCACAAGAAAGATGTACATGCACTGTATATCTGGAACGGGGATACCGTATCCATGCTGGAGAATAACATCTCCGTCCAAGTCTATGTCAACGAGACCCCCATCGAAATCGACAGTGATTCTGTCATGATCAACGATGATGGCTCTGGTTACATTTTCAACGTCCGCTCCAATGATGTTGAGTGGCTGAAAACCTACGTAAAGGAAATGTTCCCTCATTTGATCGATGTAGGTCACCCCGTCGTAGATGGTGAAATATTCGATACGTGGTTTGCTTTCGTGGATGAACGTGGCGCCAAGGTCATCAACAACGATGACGCTGGCTGCACCATCGTGCAGTGGCCTGCCAATGGCTAAGGATCGTTTCTCCGAAAGTACGGAAAGCATCTACCGCAACAGCCGGTACGTAGTCTCTCGCGAATTCGGTATAGCACCGAATGGCAATCGTTTCAACGGCATGTGGGTAGTACGTGATATCAAGACTGGCGAGTACGTTGAGCATTCCGCTCATCGACACGACATGCTTGAGAAGTACGTATGAGGGGAGGAGGGCGATCCCTCCTCTTCTTTTTTGCCTGATTCTTATGACATTAACCAACTTGGTCACTGCTATGATTTCGATGGAAGCAGCAAAGAAAGAATGGCATCCTGAGTTCACTCCTTCCTTTACTCCGGAGGAGATGCTCAAGATGGGTGTCTTCGAAGGCAAGTACATCAATATCATCAAGGGTATCCCTAGCTCGTGGAAGAAACTTCCTAAAGTCGTAGGCCCGAAGGATGAAGCTGATGTGGAGCTGAACTACTATAAGATCAAGTCACGTCAGCCTCTGTCTGTCTGGAAGAAGAACGGATGGATCATGACGGATGAAGGCGGATGGTTCCATTGGTACTGTCTCTACTATCTGGGTCGTCGTCTCGGCAAAGAAGATGACACTCAGGTAGGGCGCTGGAAGAGCTTTGTGGCACGTCACATGGGTCAAGTCAAAGCCAGTTGCCGCCTCAACGATGAGAAGTGCCATACTAAGCAACGTCAAGGTCTTCTTCAGTGGGCTTGGGATTCGACCACGGCGTTCACTGATGAACAACGTGAGAAGAACCTCAAGCGTATGCTGAAGCTGACAGGAACATCTCTACCAGAAGTATCTCAGGAAAGCTTACCGCCTTCCTTCAGATGGTGACATAATGAGAGGAGGGCATCTGCCCTCCTCTCTATGCCGTTACGATTTGACTTCAGGTTCTTCTTTCTTGTGCTCACGACGATCTTGGATCACAGTAGGTTTACCACTGAATGCCACACCCGTCAGTATTGCACCAAAACTCAAATGGAATAGACCACCTCCAGACAACGTGTACGGCTGATACTGCCGATACATGTATTCGTAGAGAAGGTTCTTGAGCGCAGGTTCTAATCCATTGGTCATCGTGATGAAGTCAGCCACAGGCTCACGATGCCAACCTATCCAGCTTGGATATATAACGAAATCAAAAACACAGATGACGGTATAGATAAGAGCACACGCCGGTTTCCAGTTATCCATCATCCATTTAAACATAACTGCTATCCGATTCATGGTTGTGGTCTCGACTGTAGAGTCATAGGATCTGGTTAACTCAATCGTCTAATCAAACTTATTTTAACAGCACATGATGAACTTGAATAACAAGCCATAAGGTGGAGGAACTAATGCTGAGTCAACGGAAGGTTGAGCAAGTACTTGCCAACCAGAGCAGTATCGCTCGGAAGCTTTACGAAATCATGACGGTCGATCAGAAATGGAGCGTCCATCAGGTCTTGATCGAGTTCAAAAACGTTCACGGCAATATGCCAGAACGTAAGGTGATGTCGGGCTGCCTGAACGACCTTACCGACTCAGGCCTGCTGAAACGCAGTGGAGCCGACCTGTACAGCAAAACACCTACCCGTAAGCCGTCTGTTTCTAAAGACATGGTAGCCAAGGTAGCCGACCCCATTGCTGTCAGTTCCCGCGCGCCGGTGGTGGCAGCTACTCCCAAACCGACTGTCTCCAAACCTGCAGCACCTGTCATCCCACATTCCACTGTTCCTAAAGAGGTTCCCATGGTCTCGAAGCCAGCATCCACTGCAAAACAAGTCAACAAAGATCCGCTGGAAGTATTGGCAGGTCTGGTCAACGAAGCTCTGGAAGCCAGCAATAAACTGGTAACCATGGCGGCTGCTCTGGAGAGTGTGTCCTTGGAGCTGAAAGCCGAGCGTGAAAAGACCAAGGCATACTCCGAGAAGATCCAGCGTCTCGATGCCTTGCTGGCCGAGTTCAAGTCGTAATACCGAGGAGGGCGGGATATCCCGCCCTCCCTTATTACGTACCCTTATTTTTTTATTCGAATTTATTTCAACAATACATGATGCTGGTGAACAATCCCCGATGATCTAAGGAGATCACAATGTACAACCAAAACGAATTTGAGATCAACGAACACGGTAACGTGATCGTGACCCTTGAAGAAGGCGCAGAAGTGAACTACGGTCGTCTGCGACTCATCACTTCTGAGTCAGGCCGGATGCTGGTTACGGATCTTCGTAACTATGGTGACGTAGTGGAGATCTTCGGATCTGAAAGCCTGTCTATGGAACTGTTCGATGGGCGCGCCAACTTCAAACTGACTATCCAGGTCGGTGATGAAGGGTTGGCGGGTACCTTCCGTTTCTGGCCAGTGGTCAATGAAGACGTCGATCCTCTCTGCCGACTGTTTGCTGTGCAAACAGGTAAGCGAGTGACGGTCGAATCGATGGCAAGGATTCTTGCTGCGTACGAAGGCTGGGATCGTGGACAGGAAAGTGTGGAGAAGTCACATGGACTCGACAACTATTACGAAGGAATCGACCCCGACGTAATTGAAGCTACCACCTGGCCACGCATCGAGATGACATTCGACCTGGCTAAAGCGATCCTTGCCGAAAGCATCCGTGATGAACTTCGCGATCATGCATTCGGTGATAAGGAACTCTACTGGCGCAATAAGTACGGTCATCTCATAGCCACTGGCTATTACGGTCGAGATTCTACTGACTGTGCCATGGCCGGGTTTGATGTTCATTTCGATGGTGTCGAAGCTCGCGAGTTAGTGGGTCTTGGTACGTTGGGAGACGTTGAACGCAATGATTCGTTGGATGACAACGAGTAAGTAATAACTCGGGGTCGATATCGACCCCGATTACCCTTAGACCTGAGGAGGTCACATGTCTCAACAAGCAATTATCTATGCACAGGCTCTTAACTTCACATGCACAATCGAAGATAAGAAAGTGTTCATTACTGCACTGGCGTTCTCGCTGTGCATTTTGTTGATCAGTATGCTCGCGACATCCTATTGGAAAGGCACCCCTAAAGGTGCTTTCAGTCGCATCAACCTGATCACCATGTTCTTCTGTATCCTTGGCACCGGTTTCTACCTGCAAGACCAAGATCGGGTATGTGAGTTCGCTCTCATTAACGAGAAAGGCACATGGATGCAAAAGGATGTTCGTACGATGTTCAGGCCATTTGAAGGAGTTCAATTGATCCTGATTTACGACGAGCATGACAAACGGTGGGTGGCAACACCACCTGTCGATAAACTCCTGATGTCTCCGACGAACGGTCGTTGACAAGCAATGGAGTTGCTGTAAAATGGAGCATGGATGAGAATTATCTCATCCATGTAAAATCAATCTAACGGAGAAATTATGAAGAATGGTAAAAAGAAGAACGGCAAAGCCGTAATCAAGGAAGAAAAACAAGTAGCTAAAAAGCTAGTGCGTAAGGTCAAGAAATTGATCGTCAAACACAAATGGAAGATAACCAAGTTTGCAGTGATGGGGGTTTACAGAAATTGGGACGTCATAGAACCGCAACTTGCAATATGGATGGAGGTCATCAAGACTCTGTTCTAATGGAAACAACATAGTGACCACTGCAGAGGTTAGCGCCTCTGCAGTGGTCTACTGTGCTTTTTTCTTTTTTGTTACGCCACGTTTTTCAGTTCATCATTGAACAGTTCGAGCAGTTCGAAAGGATCAGGTGCCTTCATGACTTCGGTCATGATCTCAATTGAGTTCACAGGCCCACCAGTCAAGTTAACACCCACCAACCGTTGTTTGCTAGGTGTCACACCTGCGATACGACACACCTCGTACATGGTGGTCATCTTCGACAGGTTCATGATGATCTCGCCGTTTGGATACGTCGAACCGATGTCGGCGTCGGACGTATAACGACGTACGAAACTGTGCACGGTGGGGAGGTCCCTTACCATGCAAATGCCATTTCGTTCCACACTGTGCGTTGGTAGTGTGACGATCCACTCATCCTTACCCAGCAGCAGGTTATCCAATTCATCGCTCATGCGATCGCTGAGAGTGCCTGCAACCATGCCATCCTTAAGCATGTCGAAGTAGAACGCATTGACGTTACGCTTCGGGTTGGAGTTGAAGATACTGTACTCGGACGACTCAGACAGAATACTGATCTGAGTGTTGAGGTCGGTGACCTTCTCATCCAGCATTTCCACACTAATACAGTCGTATACGTTATAGACTACGTAGTTGACTTTGTAGTCCTTCTGCATCTGCATGTGCCATTCGACACTACCAGGGTGCGCAGACGAATCACCAGTAGGGAAGTAGAGTTTGCCCCATTCCTCACCTAAGTTCTTCTTCAGGATTGCATCCAGAGCGTAGCTAGGCTCCTTACCCTTAGCACGACGGATATTACGGTAAACCGCAGCCGAGTCAATCCAGATGTGCGAGGACGGAGTATCGACCACATGCCAACGGTCGTACCATGCCAAGTTCTCTGACTTACCGTCAGCTTTCACTTTCTGGTCAGGACCACGACGGTAATGGAAGTTACGGAACTCCCGTGGCACTGAAGGATCAGAGAAGACATCGGCCAGGTTGTAACCACCACGTTCCAGCTCACGGATCATGACGGTCATGTCGAAGTCCATGTTCCAGAAGCTAACGAAGTCAGGCTTCCAGTCATGGCATCGATCGATACACCGCTTGATCATATCGCCACCAGACTTCATGATGACGATCTCGAACTCCACGCCACGTGGTTTGACGATGTGACCTAGATACTGGTTCAGAGCGTTCTTGATGGTGTTGATCGGATCGGGAATACCTTCGATCCAGGTATCAAGAATAGTCACAACCGCCTTGTTCTTGAACGTGACGGTCGAAATGATCACATCTTTACCGTCACCGTTCCACATGTCGGTTTCGGTGTCGAGTACGGCCACTTGGTTGTGCTTGAACAGACCTGGCCATTTCTCTTGATACTGGCGCTTGATCAGTGTTGCAGGAGAGATGTCGGCACCGTAGATGTATTGATTACGGCACAGGGTCTTCAACTGCTGATTGGGGTTACCATATCCCAGGCGCTTGACGATGCTCTTGTTCAGATCGCGCTGAGTGCTTTCGCACTTCAGTAGACGATCTTCATACTCGACTTCTTTTTTGTCGGTATGGTTGCGGTATTTTTCTTTTGTGATCCAGAACGGCCGAGGGCGGTTCTTGTAGAAGCGTAGGCGTGGAACTGTAGTACCGTCTTTAAGGTGAACAATTTCCTTGACGGTTAGAAGGTCATCGGAGTCGTTGAGTGCATGTGTCGAGTAGATCGCGTGCTTACATTCAATTCCCAAAATGTCCTCTTGGGAGATCTTTGGTGCAACCGATGTTTCAGACATGTTCGTTCCTTTACAGAATTCTTTTCAGAGCTAAACCTCTAGGCAAATTATAATGCCGACCAGTAACAATTTACACCAATCTCTATGATTGGTCCTTACGCCACACCCTCCATAAAGAGATTCTGTCATGAACAAAGCCCTTCAGGCATCGATGGAAGCCATCGATTTTCAGCGTAACTCTACGCTGATTAAAGAACTCGCCATGCAGTTCGATTCGGCAATGAAAAATCCGACCACCGAAGTCATCAAATCGATCGCTCCGGCTCTCGAGAAGATTGCGAACAAGCACACTGGCATGAAGTTCCGCTTCAACTTCGTTCGTGGCGACGGACACAATGCTTTCGTTATCCCGCCACAAGCTGACCAGGCCAACCCCATGCGCCCTGATGCAGTCGCTGAGCGTGTTCGTCGACTGGGTCGTCCTGCTTCTGAACAAGAACTGTTCAAGGGCACTGTCGACATCAAGACGGGTAAGGTGAGCGGTATCTATTCCGAGATCCCGGTAGACATCTTCCTGGCTGTTGAATTCTTCAATGGTTCTCTGGGCCAGAATTTCAATGGCGAACACCTGGCTGCGATTACCGCCCATGAAATGGGTCATGGTTTCGGTTATTTGCGTTATCTCGGTCAGATGGTGATCAGTAACGTGGTGGTCGCCGAGATTGCCCGTCGTCAACACGAAGGTACCGACAACAAGATCGTGCAAGAAGTCGTCAAGGTAGCCGAACAGAAGACTGGCTGGCGCCTGCGTGATCTGGGCACTATCAATCGTGATACCGATCCTCTGGTCATCCAGCAGATCGTCATGGCAGGTATGGTCGAGAGCATTCGTTCCGAGATGGGAACCAAGTTCTACGATCGTCGTGCGTTCGAGTTCACAGCTGATCAGTTCGTGGCTCGTCATGGCGGTGCTGCTCTCATCGTAGAAGCTCTCGATGCGCTGTACAAGTACTATCCGGGCGGCATTCGCGAATATCGCGGTCGTACGTCGAACATCATGGCGTCAATCACTGGCTACTGCATGTTGCTCGTCAGCACTCTGGGTACTGGCGTCGGTGTAGCTGCCATGGGTCTCATCAACCCAGTAGCGGGTGCCACACTGTTGATTTACAGTGTCCTGGGCGTCGTAGTCACACTCTTCGGTAACGTCGATGACGGTATCTATGACCCGATTCCCAAGCGATTCGCTGCCATGCGTCGTGAACTGATCGCTTCCTCCAAGGATCAGAACCTCACCACTGCTCAGCGCGCCGAAATCATTCGTCAGATCGAGTCTATCGACAACATCCTGGACAAGATGACGGACAAGTCCTACTTCGGTCCGCAACTCATCGGCGAATGGCTGGTGGGTGTGTTCACAGGCCGTCCTGCTGAACAGAAGTTTCAACGTATGCTCGAAGAGCTGGTCAACAACCGCCTCTACGAAATGTCCAACAAACTCCAAGCTAAAACGGTGTAAGCATGAACATCCAGAAACTGCTGCAAATCCTCGATACCTGCGAGAAGCCCGAACTGCGTAAGGCTTTCCTGGAATCGACCCTGGCCATCGAGCTGGGCTACTCGGTGACCTTGCCTTCTTCCAAAGTGGAATCGGTGGTGGCTTATTTCGAGCAGTTCCATGCCGAAGCTGTCAAGCGTGTCATCGGCGAAATGAACGAGATGTATCCGATCGCCGTGAACGTGGTGTACAACATGGCTGTGGACGTGTTCCGCAACCGCTACGCCATCTGCCACGAGCCGATGCTCCTGAGCTGTGAAGACATCGCCGCTCAACTGTCCCGCCCGGCCTTCGCTGCATCGGTAGATGCTGCACATGCTGAAGCTGTCCTGTGCAAGAACTCCTCGCTCCTGCGCAGTGACATCGGCCAGTTCATCCGCCGGTTCATCACTCAGTAATAGCCGTGTAGGGGAGCTAAGGCTCCCCTGCCTATTTGGAGATTGTCAATGGACATGGTTTCTGAAAGCGGTGCTATCACCGATGTGAATGAAATTGCTGCAGCACTAGGATTGACCCCGGAAGTGATCAAGGCCGAAGACGAAGCCGTTATGGCTACTTCGCTCGAAGATCTCCTCGAGGCAATCAACCAGACAGAGGAAATGGTTGCTGGTGAAGATGTCGATATCGACGTTCTTACTCCAGCCATGGAATCCATCCTCAATATCGCAAACGAAATCCAAGGCGCTGGCGCTATCTCCCGTGCTGACGCTATCACTCTTCGTCAGATGACCACTTCTCTCGAAGGGTTCCAGGATCTGTTTGCAACGATGCCGATGAACTCCTTCACCGAAATGCCATCGAAGGTAAACTTCGATGCATCGATGGAAGGCATCTTCGGTGACATCGGCCGCAAGATCGTAGAGTTCGTTAAAGCTATCGTTAAATGGCTGCGTGAACGTGCTAAGGCGTTCATCGGGTTTTTCCGGAGTAACCGCGTCAAGGTTAAACAGACCGAAGAAGCGGCAAAGAAAGTAGACGACGCGCTTGAGGCATCGGTTAAAGCAATGAAAGCCACTTCCAGCGAGATCGATGAGATTCTGGCAAGTGGTTTGTTCACTGCGTCTGCTAATGCTCAGGCTGCCGACAACATCAGCAAGACAGCTGAATCGCTCCGTGCACAACGTGCTCAGTTCGATGAACTCCGTCGTAAGCTCGGTGAGAAGAACGTTGGCGGCTGGGCAAACGGTGTTAAGGCCCGTACTCAGGCAAGTTCGTTCCAGCTCGATGTACCGATGTTGGCTACATCCCTGGCATACGGTTCTCGTTCGGGTGGCGTTGCTCATGCGGTATTGTCCCTCCAACTCATCGCTATGAAACTTGGTCGCAATGCGATCGACTCGACTAAGAACGACGTAGCGCCAGGGCTGATCGAGGACATCGTAGCTCTGGACAAGAAGCTGTTCGAAGAAAGCAAACTCACTAAACCAGACAACACAGTGGACAGTGTGGCAAAAGCCATCAGGGACATTGTCTCTCGGCTACGTGAAGAAGCTGCTGATGTTGACGTGTTGACTGTAAGTGATCCGGAAAATGAAATCCGAAAAATCATCTCGTCTTTCAACACAGCTCAACTGTCCGGCAAAACAGACACCATGGGCAAAGCAGTTATCACTTCTTCTGAAGCAGCCAACAAGCGCATCACTGCTCTTGAGGCAGAGATCATCAAGGCAAACAATGCTGGCGAGAAGCTGGTTGAAAACGATGAGCGGATTGTTCAAGTCCGTCGTCTGAAAACCATCGTCAAGTCATTCGAGGACGTTGAGTATATCTTCACTTCGATCATGGCGGCGTTTGCTAAGGTAACCACCATCGGTGGTAATCTGGCTAAGAACCCCGGTTCTGCAAAAGCAGCATAAAGGCATAGAGAGCAGCCCTAGGGCTGCTCTCTATGCTGTTACACCGAGTGTGCGTAGAAGTCGATCTCGATACTGTCTTCGACACCGTAGGTGGCGTTAGGTAGCGCTACCAGCTTCTTCGCAATGCACAGGCGAGACGACTCGTCAGCCATGGAGATCAGATCGTAGTTACGACTGCCGCCAAGGTTCTTCAGAGTCACACCCAGTACATCGGTACCCATCACTTCCTTCAACTTGGTTTCAAGACCGTTGCGGGTCACTTGAAGCTCCTTGAATTCAGCAGTGATGGTCTTACGAGTGCTACGACGAATCTCTTCTTTCAGTGCCTCGTTTTGAAGCACAGACGGAGTGACGTAGTACTTGATCTCCAGGTGTTGACCAGCCTGGATATTGGTCTCGACGCTCTCATCAACAATCGCCTTGACCAGACCCACAGTCGCTTTCGGATGGAACCACAGAATGGTGTTCTCCAGGAGCTTATCGCGGATTGGTTTCAGAGTGATGTTTACCCATTCAACGATCTGGTCAGGAACTGTGTCCTTGTATTCCAGGTCAGTTTGGGTGTTGACGAAGTAGTAGACGCCGTCCAACAGGCAAAGTTCCACTTGACGCAGGACTGCCCGTGGAGATGCAACGATCGGAGCACCATTCTGAAGAATGATGTCGCCACGGCGATGCAGGTAAACCACCTGGTCGTTCTCGATCACCGTTTCTCCTACACGGTGTTCGTAAACGATGTACGGCTTGTCGTCCTGATCGCGTTCGATCACGATGGCGCCCGTTTCCGGATCGCGTGCAGGGATATTGCTGGTGTAGATCATCGGTACATCTTCATCGTACCGCAAGTACTGCTCTTCACCCACAGTCGAACGAGCACGTGCCCACAGACCATCGAGAGAAGAACCCAGCTTCAGAGTTACCTGTTCGTGGTAGAGACCAGTGACCTCAGTACCAATCAGGAACTTGCCCATGTCGTTGTCAATGGTGGTTTCTTGACCATCTTCCACGACTGTGTTATCCACACCGTAGAAGATATCGAAGACTGTGCTCATCTTGGCAGGATACGGATGAGGTGCAACACCTTCACCTTCGAACCCGTCCAGATAAACGTAGTCATTCGAATCAACATCCCAAGTCGAACCAAACTGGAACTCGAAGATCCATTCCTTGCTTTCGATGTCACGACCCACCAGATTACCGTTGAGATAAACTCGTGACACTTCACCCGGAGGAACGTAAGCCAGCTGAGCTACGAGAGCATCATCTTCCAGATCTTTAAGGGTATCAGTGCTGTCGGTCATGACCTGCAGTGCCCAACCATTCTCAGTCCGAATGAACCGATGAGTGTTGGTGCTCACGCCCACCCCCAGTGTCCCGTTGTCCGTCACGAAGAACCGACGCGTGATCTCTGGAGAGCCGAAGTAGTACGGCCGTACTTTGAACACGTTGTTGGTGATGTCGTAAACGTAATGGAACGGAGTGTAGAAGTAGTTGTGATTGCGGACATTGTCGATCAGCAAGTCACTTGGCAACGACATGATCGTATTTCGCGATTCACGATCAACAATCGACAGATAACCACCTTCGTCCTTGTACAGAGTCGAAGGCAGGATGGTGATGCGTTGACCGTTGTCCATCACGTCTGCCATGGACAGAATTTCAGAGATGGATTTATTCAGCGGTACGACGTTGGCACCAATGCCGGTCGAGATCTCTTTGATGTCGGGGATCGGAAGTTCCCGACTGGCAGCGTAGAGACGATTGGTGACGTTGTCGATGTCAGTCACGCAGCTGAACCCAGCATCTGTCAGTCGATCCAGTTGAGTCTGGATCTGCACATTGGTGATCGGGATCTCGATGTTACCGAGAGCGTTGTTGATCACCCGCTGCTTCAGCTTCTCGAAGCTGATGGCGTTACTACCACCGGTGGCAGGAAGACCTGCAAGGAAGTAGCTACTAACCATACGCGACGTGGGGCCTGTGTATTTGCCGTTGTCGTCGTTATCGTAGTCGAGATACTCAACCGTGAACATGTCGGCGCTGTAGCCCTGCACAGCGAGTTCTAGAGCCCCTTTGGAGCTGTAGATATCGATCCGCAGGGCACGGTTCACCAGGCCATTACTGAAATACACCTGAGGCACACTGACGTTCAGTTCACCAGCATTATTCAGCTGCAAAACAGCAGTCGGTGTGTACGGGTCATAGACCTGATCACTGTGCGTGGTCTTGATCTCTTTCCACTTACCGTTGGCTTCCATGTGATAGACACGGCAGTAGTAGAACGAGTCGTTGAACGCGTACGACTTGCTGAAGACCTTGGCTGCAGACAGTTGAGCTGTGTAGCTCTTCATGTCCAACTGAACGACCGGAACTTCCATCTGGATGAATTCACGACGTTCACTGTTGTAGTTGACGATGTTCCAATTGACGTTGTTCGTCTCCAACTGTTTCATCGGACTCGGCTTCGAGTTGTCGAACACGATCTGCATACCGCCGTGAGGCATCACACGGACTTCGATCGGATACAGCGACATGAAAGGGACACCACCTGCCCAGACCTTGGTGTGACGAGGGATGACAATCTTCTTCATCCCAGCTTCACCAGTCTCGACTGCCTTGGCCATCAACTCTTCCTTGTCATAGACCATGAGGATCTCACTGGTCGACGGAGAGGAGAAGACGTTCAGGTAATCGACATCGCTCATGTGACGATACAGTTCTTCACGGGACATGGCCAGTTCAGGGTACTGTACACGATTGAGGAACTCGTCCTTACGGGCTACGTTAGCGAACAACGTAGCTGAGAATTCCATCAGGTAAGCGAAGGCGTTGTTGGAGTCCACGATCTGAACTTCATTGTTGGTGATGGTCTCGACGTATTCGATACCTGCACCAAAGATGGACATCGGATTGAGCTTCGCCTGCTCGATCATCTCGTCCAATTGACGTCTTGACATGAGTCACTCCAATTAAACAGTTGTGGCCGTAGTGGTGGTCTGAGCTGTGGTTTCTTCGGCCATCATCGTGTTAGGAAGTTTGGGGCCGTCTGCAGGATACGCTTTGGTGAACACCCCTTTACGGATGCTCTCGTATTCTGACTTAGGAATCCACCATTCCAGCTCGTTGTCATTCATCATGTTGATCCAAGGAAAACCCTTATAGTTAAAAAGCTTCCTTTCGTCTGATGGAATCTTGACCATCGCTTTCTGGCGCTGTCCATCGCCCATGTCCGGATTGAACATGACGACGACTTTATTGAACTCCCACAGGGTTATGGGGTCGTTGTATTCTGCAACTGTACATTCAAATGTTGTTTGTACAGATTTGTTGTTTTCGTTGTAGGGGTTGTCACGCTGGTAGTTGAACGACGTACCCATGGAAAGACCCACTGGCATTGCCGCGCCACACGCAGCCCACTTCTGAACGAACTTGCCAGACCAGTCCATCGAGAAACGATAGATGCGGGTCATGTAATCAATTTCATTCTGGACGATGTTGTAACCGGCAGGCAGAATCTTGGTGCCCAGGTACACACCCCCTATGTAAAGAAGCCACGTAAATAGCGTCAATGATATAGGGTCACCTAGTGTGTTTTCAAAGGTACAGTCCAGTGAAAAACGACCATTGATCTCAGCAATTGAGTCGTTCATCATCCACACTTCCTTGGCCATACCTTCGTTGGTAGAGTATGCATGGAGTGTCAGATCGGGCCACCCGGACATGTTGGTCAGGGTGTTGCTGAGAAGCGGCATAAAAGCTTGTTTGTTGTCGAAGATCTGATTGTCTTTAGGAGACTCATCACGATCATCCCAGCCATCCGGCCAGAGCATCCGACGGACGATTCGTCCGTAAGAATCGGGCTTGGAATTGGCCAAAACTGTCAATTGACGCATCGCCATGATGTTATCGTATGACAGGTTCAAATTTGGACGTGTAAAGAACGTCAAACCCTGCATGTCAGTGTTAGCGGGAACGGCACTGCCTTGCTGAGTTCTGTTGTACCCTCCAAGCAAATCTTGGAACCTTGAACCAAAGGCGCCGCTGCCTTGTTCTCTGGTGAGCCGGCTCATTAACGCATTATCACCATCGAAGCCACCATTCTTAGCGATGGTGTCTAGGATTTTGAGCATGCCGTTACCGAGCGTATCATCGCCCTGGTTACCGGTTTTAACCTTGAAATACTCACTCATCACACTGTACCTTAAATAAGGAACTTTCCATGAAATCGACAGTCTCTAACGAGGGCCTGGTCCTCGGCGGGGTTTTGGCCAAAGGTGCCATTAGTGTGGCTGGAGGCCTGCTCGTTAAATACGGCCCTCAAATAGCCAAGACCATTGCTGAAAAGGTTACCGACATCGCCGGTACCAAAGCAATTGAACGGGCTAAAGAACAACTGGCCAATAGCAACGGAGTGGGTTCCGATCTCGTTCGCTTCACACAATCTGCACGAGTTGAGCCGATTCTTCTGATGGACAAGAACGCAGTCAACGTACCGTTCATTCAGGACGTGGTACACACTGCCTTCAATATGTTCACCGGCTACTGGCTGTTGGCGGTTTCGCTCGATGCCAAGATCAACGGCATTTCCGTCGGTCGTCGTCTGGACAAGTTTGCCACTGATCGTTCGCTGGGCGATGCCACGCTTACCATGCTCACCGAGAGTACTGGTTTCGGTAAAACATCGATGGAAAGTTTCGGTCTTCCGTTCATTGAAGAGATTCTTCAAGAAGAAACTGCATCGATGGAAGCAGTCGAAGACAAGGCAATGGCCGAAGCTGCCGAAGCTGCCGCTGAGCTTGCAGGTGAGAAGAAAGAAGAAGAAAACAAAATCACTGGTGGTACTGGTGTAACCAACGCTGCCAAGTATGTCGAGAAGATCACCAACCTGGCTGTTGGTAGCGTCATCGACGTATCGATCAAGGAAGATGGTAAGGAAGCCGTCGTTCCGGTAACCATTCGTCTGCGTGTCGCTGGCATGCCGTCCGACGTCATGGTTCAGACCCTGGCTGTAGGTGGTAAGGACGTTACCTTCCGTAGCCGCTGGCGCGCCTGGCGTGCTGGTGAGATCGGTTTCTGGTCTGACTTCGTTCTGGCCATGGATCGTGTTGACGCTCACCGCGCTGCCATGATGAAGGATGAGACCGGCTACTACAAGGCCGTGTATGGTCGTGCGACCAACAACCAACTGACCCAGGAAATCCTGAAGAACGGCCCATCCCTGTCGACTGCCAGCTCCATCATCGTGATGACTGAGCAGACTGCCAAGGATCTGGAACGTCGCATCAGCGGTGAACTGAAGAACTTCAAGACCCGCCAGGGTATCTTCGGTCACACCTACTCGATGCTCATGATCATCGTCGATCCTGACTGGGAGTCGGTCACCATCTACACCCGTGGTATCGAAATGCCGACCAAGCTGACTGCTCGGGACATCAAGACTGCCGGCAAGTCCGACAGTAAAGAACTGATGGAAATCCTCAAGAGCTACCAGCTGGGCCGCGCTCCGGGCCGGTTCTGATCCCTCTCTCATTAGGAAATAAGAGAAAATGAAACTCCTCGACTATGTTCGAAAACTGGGCAAATCTCTGTCCAAGGATGAGCTGCGTGAATCCATCCGTGTATTCATGCAGGGTCTCCAGAAAGCCATCGAAAGCTTCATGAACGCCGAGACCACGGTTCAGTCGTTCAAGTCGAAAGCCGGCCGCGACTTCGAAGCCAACTTCGACAAGGCGATTCGTCGTCCCCCGAAACTGTCGGTGTTCGGCTACATCCGTCAAGTGATGGCCAACATGGCCGTGACTGCTGAGATGCTGTCGGCGCTGGCTGACAAGCAATTCGGTCAAGACGTCGTCGTCGAAGGCATTACCTACAAACGTGCAGAACTCCTGCGCACTATCGGGTACATGGACTTCGTGGTGTCGTACTCGATGCAGTTGCTGCATTATCTCCTGGTCGCTGAGGCGTCTGTGGTATCGAAGAGTCATGCCGATGGTCAAGAGCGTCCCAAGCCCGAACTGGCTTGGCTGATGAACAACCAGAAAGCCTACCTGACCCTGCTGACTACCTTTGCTCGCCCCAGTCGTGAACTGGCTACGCTTCTGGATGCCATTCCGGACATCGCCATCGGTGACGATGACGAGCGTGTGATCGTTCCTCAGGTCGGTATCAACAAGATCGACCCGCTGAAAAACAACTTCATTCCGCTGGTCACCAAAGGTGCGATGTCGATCGGCCTGGCCTGGGTTCACTTCCAGGTACATCGTTACGAGCGTCTGAAAGAAGATGCTCGCTCGATCCAACTGCGCCTGGAACAACTGCGTCTGCAAGCCGAAGGCAAGCAAGATGCTCAACTCGAGCGCACCATCGAGAAGTACGAGCAGTACCTGAACCGTACTGCTGAGAAAATCGCCAAGATGGAGGAGAAGTGGACATGACAGTCCTACGTACCCATCGCGGTTTCGTTCTGGACAGTCGGTCTTCTCATCCGGAAGGCTACATCGACCTCCCGCTGGTAGATACCCTCTATCAGCGCATGGAGGCCACTCATGACTGGCACGATGATTTCGAATATCTCGAGCAAGTTGTGAAGGCTGCCAAGCAGCTGCTGTTCACGAAAGACGACCGGTTCATCCTGACATCTCAACTGAAAGAACCGCTTCCTCATTGGGTTCTGAAGTTCACGTTGTCGACTCTGGACTTCCTGAACGGGAAACCTCGCCAGCTCAGCCTGGAGAATTTCCGTGATCTTATGGTGTTCCATCCGCAAGATGCCGTCACGCACGATCACTCCAAAGCGATCCGTGACAACAACTACGGCTGGATGTTCCAGGCTACCCCCGGTGACATCGTCTCTGCGTGGTTGTCCCAGGAAGATGGTTTGACTGATCTGGTGATGTCACTTTACCTGATCGGCGGTAAGTTGCCGAGTGATTGGCATTCCAAGTCTGAGGCTCTCTGAGCCTCAGATTCATCCCTACACCTATGGTGTGCAGAGGTACACGCGTTGTCCTAGGTTCAACCGTACCTCTTTCTTTGTTTGCAAACATGGAGAACAACCCAATGCGTAACAGCATTCTGCAAAGCGCCCTTTCCGTATCCCTGGAGTCCGATGACCTCCCGATGGAAGGCGCCGAACTGAACCCGGTCACCGAGACCACTACCGTTCAAGTGGACGAAGTCCTGGAAGAAGTGCGTGAAGCCGGCGATGCCGTCGAAGAGCACGAAGAAGCCGTCGAAGAACTGGACGGTGCTGCCGAGTCCCTCGAGTCCCTGATCGCCTCCCTGGAAAGCGCCATCGCCGATGGCGGCATGTCCCCGCAGACCGCCGACGTTCACAGCCGCGCCATGGCCAACGCCGTTCGTCGCCTGCCGATCGATGCCAGCCAGTTCACCGTCTCCAACGAGTCCTTCGGCGGCACCGGCGACAAGCTGGTTGCTTCGCAAGAAGCTCTGGAAGGCGCCAAGGCCATGCTGTCCAAGATCTGGGCTGCCATCAAGAACACCGTGATCAACGCCTGGAAAGCCGTGGTCAACTTCGTCCAGACCCTGGGCAAGTCCGCCGCCGCTCTGAACAAGGCCGGCAAGCTGCTGATCGCCAGCGCCAACTCCGTGAAGGGTGACGCCAAGGGCAAGAAGATCGACGCCACCGGCGTAGCCAAGCTGCTGCACGTGAACGGTGACTTCGACGGTAACGTTGCCGGCAAGCTGGCCACCATCGTTTCCAACGGCGCTCAAGTCGTGAACTCTGCCAAGGTCGCTCAGTCCGAGCTGACCAAGCTGGCTGGCGCCATCGCCACCGGCCGCACCACCACCGAAGAGCAAGCAGCTGGCCACGAAGCCATCCTGAAAGCTCTGCCGAAAGGCGCTCTGCCGGGCGGTCGCGAGATCGTCGAAAGCGAAGGTGGCATGCCGAAGCTGACCGCCAAGGTCGATCTGAAGCTGGCCAAAGTCGAGCTGGACGTGCCGGACGCTGCCGCCATCAAGGGCATCGGCCAGGGCATCATCAAGATCGCCCAGTTCATCGAAGACTACGACAAGAAGTACTTCAAGGGCCTGCAGAAGTCCATCGACGAGTTCGTCACCAAGCAGGACAAGCTGATCGTCCGCATGGAGCTGGAAGACAAGGCCGAGACCGCCAAGGTTCGTGCTGAGCTGAACGGCTTCAAGAAGATCTCTTCGATCGCTCGCGCTGTCGGCCCGGACTACCTGGGCTACGCTGCCAACGCCGCCAAGGCCTCCTTCAACTTCGGTAAGAAGGCTCTGGCTGCCCTGGGTGGCAAGGCTGAAGCTGCCGCTGCCTAAGCAGTAGCAACCTCGCGCTAGACCTACCGGCTTCACGGCCGGTAGGTCTTTTATTCCGTTTAGACGAATTCTATGGTGAATTGCCCTACTTAATTTTCTCAGAGAACTTTCCTATGTCCGAGCAAGACCTGCTTACTCCGGTAGGCGACATTAGCGAGGGCTTCTACGATATCCTGGAGTCTCGTCGAGAGATTGTGGAAGGGAATGCTGAACTCGAATCTTTGTTCAATGCGACAGATGCACTCGAGTCACTTTCCAACCACCTCGACACCTACGACGTCGTTTCCACGGAACATCGGCAAGCACTTATCGTCAGTTTCGAAAACCTGGTGGCAGGTAGTGGTCTGACAGTCAATGACATCATCCCTGAACTGGATGGTCATGCGGAAGGTCGTGTTTCCACTGAAAGCCTCAAGGACAAGCTCTACAATCTGTGGAAACGGATCGTAGCAGCCATCCTTGCAGTACTGGCTTCAATCAAGCGGTTCTGGAACAAGGTAGCATCGTTCCGTGGCCGTCTGCACATGCATGCCGAACACATGGCCAAACTGGGTGCTGTCAGGAAACTGGCAACCATCAAGAACCCAGAAGTGACCATGGGCATCGAGATCAAATCGTTCATCCAGGGTGACCGTCCGATCTATGATCCGGATGGTGTCATTCGTGCACTGACCGCTGCTCTTGATCAGTACAAGACCTTTACCGACATCTACGGTAAAGAGATGGTCGGCATTGGTAGCCATTTCGAATCGATCCTCACGGGTAGCAAGTCTGGTCAAGAAGCCCTGCTCGATACCTGTGCCGTGTTCGAAGGACTGCCAATTACCAAAATAGCCAGTAAGGTGAAGGCACTCGTTTATCGAGATCCTCGCTTTGGCAATCGCCTGACCATGGCCGCTCCTCCGGTCATCGGCGGTTGGACGCTGTTCTTTATCACGCTCGAGAAAGAGCAAGAAGAACTGAAAGAAACCAACCTGATTGCTTACGCCATGGCACTGCGCACTGTCGGTGTGAAGTTTGCGTACAGTAACCCGAACGGTTTCAACATCAATGGTGGTAAGATGAAGACTGCTCACGGTAGCCAGGTACAGACCATGGCACTGCGAGTTATCGACATCCTCAATACCATCGAAGCTCAAGAGAAGGCTGCTGCTGTCTCTCGTATCGAGGGTCAGATCAAAGCAGTGTTGCGTGGTGGCGAACGTTATCAGGCCCGTGTCTACGATGGCAATGGTCATGATCAGAGCGTCCTGCGGTTTGCACGTAACTACGCCTCCTGGGCTATCGGGCCGGTTGACCAAATGGCAACAAATCTCCTTTCCGTATCTCGCAGTGTACTCATGTACTGCAAGAAGTCTCTCGAACACAACTGAGGTCTCAACGAATGAAACCCTCCCTGGAATCTCTGCTCCAAGACTCCTTGAGCGAACTCAAGGACATGAATGGCGCGAACCTTCCGGCACAGCCGGGCCCTGTCGAATCGCTGGACGTGATCACTCACGAACAAGTACGTCAGGAAGTGCTCGACCATATCAACGGCGAGCGTGACTCGGTCGAGAACGAAGTCAACAACTTCGACGCTGATGCATTCATCGAGCAGAACGCCATCGATCACGGTCGTCTTCGTCAAGAGATCGGTGAAGTGCGTGAACTGGTCGGCTCCGTGGTATCTGCCATGGAAATGCTGTCCTGCGTCACCTCCATGGAAAGCATCGACGAAGGTGCTGTCGCCATGGCGAACACCGCACTGGGCACCATCGCTGTCCAGACCGCTCAGGACAACATCCCGGCCTTCGTGGTCGAAGATGGCAAGATGACTACTGCTTCCATGGAAAGCGTGGTTGACTTCATCGTCACTTCCCTGAAGAAGATGAAGAAGTGGATCAAGGAGAAGTGGGACAACATCGTCATCGGCTGGCGCCGTGGTATCCGTACCGACCAAGTGACTCGCCTGCGTATCGAAGCCATCCAGAAGCGCATTGCTTCCATCGGCGGTGACTACGGTATCCCGGTCAAGCAGATGCGCTACAACCCGGAAATGGTCGGCTACCTCTATCGTGACGGCTCGCCGATCGCGTTCGAGAAGAGCGCCCTGACTGCTGCTCTGGCTGAAGCTATCGAGTACACCTCCTGGGCTAACAAGAACCTCGCTGCCGACGCCTCCAAGCGCAGTCTGGCCATCTCCGACAACGTCGGTAAGGTGTTGATGACTCGCGACGGCGTTGAAGCCGAGAAGATGCTGCGCGAGATGTTCAAGGAAGTGAGTGGTAAGAACCCGTCCGAAGCTTTCCTGGCCTACGGTAAGGAAGTCACTGGCGGTGCTACCTTCCTCGACCCGCACGCTGCAGCTGGCCGACCGAGCCGTGATGTCGAGTGGATCGCTGAGCTGGCGGACTATATCCGTGTACCGTTCGGTCACGTACGTTTCCGCAAGTCTGGCCAGTTCTCCACCAAGGCCAACACCCTGGAAGAGATCAGCGCGGCCCTGGAAGTCGCCATCGAAGCGATCGAAAGCGAAGCCTACAACGACTACAACTGGTATAACGAGATCTCCGGCGCCTGGAACTCGGCTTACCAGATGTACGACCGCATGATCAACACTGTGAACGGTGTGTACCTGCCGCACATGAACAACGAACTGTGGCGCGCGCTCGACGTCGCCTGCAGTGCCATGTTCGTGATGGTGGAGCGTGCCTACTACCAGACGATCTACATGCGTTCCCCGTCGTTCCGTCTGATCCAAGGCCTGGTCTACGTCTGCGAAGAGCAGATGAAAGCCTACGCCGCTGTCAACCGTTAATGCGACATATACAGGGGAGCCTAAGGCTCCCCTGTATGCCGTTTTGATTCGACTATTTTTCAACAATACATAGTGGTGTTGAATAGGAAGAATGATCTTCCATAACCATGCCTAAGGAGGCTACGCGATGATTTACAATAGCAGTCTGAAAAGCGTTTTCGACCGTATCAATGCTTTCGCCGATGGCGACCGCATTGTGTTTTCGGATGAGACTGGTCTCATCCATTATGGTGTGATGCAGTGCACCGCGGTGGCAAATGTCGACGTAAGTTCGACACTGCTCCATCGTATTGCCAAGGCGACCGGCCACCCTCTTATCAAAGAGAGCGGTCGGAATACCCTGCAGCTTGATCATAATATCAAGCTGCATGAGGGCACTAACCTGGGCTCGGTGCATGTCAAGGAAGGGTATTACGTATATCCTTTCGAGAACACCAAAGCTCGTCTCAAGATCAATGGGTATAAAGGTCCTCTGGATCTCCCTGGGGTCAAAGCACCGGCTTCTCTCAAAAAGGAGGAGAAGGTTCCGACATGGGGCGAGTTGTCGGAAGCTGAGATGGACTATGAAGCACGCTGCAAGCGTGCCGACTGGTACTATAGTTTCTCTGACGACCAGCGGGTGTGGCGAGCTGGCAAAGCCGAGTGCGAGGCTTTGCAGAAAGAAGCCATGTCCAATGGCGGGAACTATGATCTGATCTACAAGTACTACAGTACTCGTTGATCGTCATAGGTAGGGTGGCTGATGCCACCCTACTCCCGTTTCTTTTTTCTTTTATTGCCCGATTTTATGACAATCTTCATTGACGGGGAGTCCCCCATGCCCAACCTGATTATTCCGATACCGGTCACATTAGATTCAGTCTCCCGCAGGGTGGCTAAGTCTGTAATCGATAATGTCATGCGTATCACGAATATCGACCAAACTACACGTGTGGAGATTCGTGGCGAGCAAGGTATGGCTTCCCAGCCTGGCTCCGAAATCGAAGACAAAGGCATCACCAACCGCTTTATTCATGAAGGTCGTGTGATGGTGTCGTTCCGTGAAACCTACGTTGATACCGAAGTGATCAACGCTGAGGTGCGTCACCCCTACGCCCAACCTATTTTTTCTGATCCCTCAATCGGGGTAATGATCAAGCCTATCTACAGCAACACCGAGATGGAACTGAACTTTACCTACCGGGCAAAGAGCAAACAAGAAGCCATCGTCTGGCGTGACGACGTCAAAGTGAGAATGGGTGACAACCGTCAATCTCACCTCCATGAAGTCGACTATCATTTCCCAGTACCAGGTTTCTGCGCTAAGCTCCTGATGCACATCCATTCTCTTCGTGAGAACGTGGCGGGATACGGTGAGTCGTTGGGCGAGTACCTCAAGCGTCATTACACCAAGCGTGCTACAGTCCTGGTCAATCAAGCAGGCGATCTGGAAAACAGTCTGCTGGTGATTGCTGAGAAGCAGCTGGGTGTACAGGGTTGGTTTGACTTCGATCTTCCTGTTGAGGAAGAAAAGAATGAAGAAGGTCCAAGCTACCTGATCCAGTTCAACTACAAGTTCAGTTACAACAAGCCCGTCGAAGTCAATGTGCTCTATCCGCAAGTGGTGCACAACCAACTGATCTCGACTGACTTCTTGGTGACTCGTCCTCGCACTGAAGATCCTCTTCAACTGCCGACGTACAAGAGCGATTACCGGTTTGCTCTGGATCACTTCGACTATCTGGCGCGGATTCCTCCTCGTGCCATTGGTGGTGTCGCTATCCCGGCATTTGACGAATGGATTCCCAAGCAGATCGTACCCTACACCACGACGTTCATGAGTATCATGGTGGTGTTTGAAGCCAAGGATCTCAATCTGGTGATTGGCTCCAAGGAGATTCAGGATATCGGGTTCGAACCTGACATCCTGCAGTTCATGCGTGTCGCCGGCAGTAAGATGGTTACACTCGGCCGTTGTCCGATCCACTTCTCATTGTTCCGGGGCGATGAGTACATCGCCGACGGCGACCTTGATGTAGTGGTCATGGATCATGCGTTTGAGATCCGTACTAAGACACCGGTTGACCTTCGTCAGAACTACCATTTGCGGATGGGGTTCTGTACTGAAATCTCCAAATACACCGATGAAGCTCTGATGAGTCTCCATCACAATGGTTTCGTTGCTCTGCGGTTGTTCCAGTCTGTGGTCAATCGACTGGATGTTGAAGACGCTCAAGCCAACTGGATGACCGAGGATGGTAAACTGAGTATCGAATACATCAAGCGATTCTTCGCCATGCTTCGCTATCAGCGCATCGGCTACAACAGTGACCCTGGTCATAACCCAGGCGATCGTCCTGGTTATTCGACTGGTGTTAACAACGACCGTGAGAATGAAGAGAGCTGGTTCGAGAACGATCGTAACTTCGGTTACCGCATGGACACTCCGTACGTCGAGATCCTGACGATTATCGCTCAGAACAAGAACAGAGGCTAGTGAAATGCCAATCCCAGAAATCCCGAACATCGACACCGTGCAACCCACTCCTGAGGTTGCTCCTGTCGTGATTCAACCGCCGACGTTCAAGTCGGCTACGGTGGACACTGATCTGGTCAACTACGACCAGCTCACCACCTACGTGGCGGGTCAGGCATGGTACGTCGATTACTTCAAACGTGTGCGGGGTCGTGATGACGACAACCGCCCGTATGAAGCCGATCTCCATGCAGTGTACCAACAGTACAGTCTGATCAAAGGGTTTGAGTTCAAGGTTACCAGTCCTCTGGCTCCTTCCCAAGATGCCACCACCAAGGACATGTCCCTGAAAGGCACCGCCAATGTCTACGGTATCCTGATCCCTAACGAGGGTGACGTATTCCTGGCCGACATTGGCGATGGTCGCGAAGGCATGTTCACGATCACTCGTTCCACCCGCATGTCCCACTACAACTCGACGATCCATGAAGTCGAGTATTCGATGACGCACCAAGGTTCTAAAGAACTGCGGGACGATATCATGTCGAAGACTGTCGAGGTGTCCGTCTTCCATAAGGACTTCCTCGATACTGGGAACATGCCGTTGCTGTCCGAAGAGCAGACTGCTCTGGTCAACAACATGAAGGAGCACTACGGTCGCCTGATAGCGCTGTATTTCCACGACTTCTTCTCTCACAACTACAAGACGCTTCTGGTACCCAACCAGCATGTAGTCACCTACGATCCGTTCATCGTCCGTTACATCAAGACAATCTTGACGACCGACGATCATCCAGTCATGCGCCACATCAAAGAGTTCAACGTGCAAGGCGATCAGACCATGTACGAGTTCACTCTGTGGAACTGCCTGGAATCGATGGATCATAACCTGCTGGCTATGAGCGTTCATAAGGCCGGTCTGGTGGATGTCAAGCAGTTTTACAACGGTAAACCGACCCTGAACAGTGTGTATTACACCGGTGTCGGCTGTGTGGTGTATCCGGATATGTCTCCAACGACCGTAGACGCTGGCTACTGCGGTTTTAGCGATCCGATGCTAGAGGACATCGTCCGCGGTGCAGCACGCTTCAGAGAGCTTAATAGGCTGTTTAAATCCACATTGGAAATGGACAAGTCTGTTGAGATCTACGAGGTGGGTTCGCCTGAGAACACTCCACAGATCAAGCGCGTTACTGTTGACGATTACTACGTCTTCAGTGAGCAGTTCTATCGTCATACCGGCGAGATCAAACTGTCCAAGCTTGAAGCCGTGACTATGGCCGCTCTGAAAGGAGAAGCCATCGACATCCGTATCCTCAACGAACTGTGCACCTGGGCACCGAAGTGGGATAACGTGGAACGGTTCTACTACATTCCGATCCTGCTTCATCTGCTTAAGGTCTACAAGCGGAGAATCAAGTAAATGTCGCTGCGCGATGCAGAGAGCATACGGAAACACATCTTCGGAGGGAAGACCTACCTCTACGCCATTCCTGGCTATCACCGTTACTCGAAAGAGTACAACCAGATCGTAGGTCATCTGAGTACCGGCAGTGCGAAAGGCGACATTGACGCCATGAACGAGTACGTGAACGTCGGTGGTTCGATCGCTGATATCTTGCGCCTGTTTGAAAAGGGCGCAGATATCAAGTTCCAAGATCCGAGAGACCTCGTAGAAATCTACGAGGTCATTGTGGCTCACGTCAACAACTGGGTACATTACGTCAACACCGACCCGAACGTCAAAGACGCACCTCTGAAGTCGCTTCAACTGATGACAGAGTTTGCTGAATGCATTCGTGATCGTGTCATTGGCTACAAGCCCAAAGTCGAAGACATTCCTGAACTCAACCGTGTTAAAGCGCTGTTCGGTTCTGTGGGTGGTATCGAGGCTATCTTCTCCGACACCAACGTTGGTGAAGAAGTGCACTCGCCATCACCCATGGTGGATCGCATTGCAGAGATGCTCAACAAGCGTAAACAAGGTAAGTTCTAATCTCAACAGGTGTTACCATGGAATTCACCCAAACCTCACTTGGTGAGGAGTATAGCCTCATTCAACAGCAGAAGTTCGACACCTATGCTGAGTATGAGGCCGCCTTCATCACTGACGAAGGTGAGTACCCTGTAATTACGGTAGTCAGTATCGAATGGATTCGTGATTACCGTAATGCATCTGCCGATGAGACACAGATCACCGTAGGCATTGAGTGGGGCAAGTATCTGAACCGGGTCTTGCCGTTCAAAGAGAACCTGAAGATGCGGGTGACCAAACGGATCATCAACCGCAATGGGTTTGAACTCCCACTCCCCATGATGGAACAGACATTCATTGCTCACCTTCCTCAGGAAGAGGAAACTGACGCCATGGGCAATCGCCCAGAGACAGCCAGTGAGCGAGTGTCTGATCTGATGGGTATCAAGAAGGTCAGTGTGCAGTTGGAGGAAGAAGCTTTCTCCAGGACGCGTTCCGAAATGGTCGGTGGCGTCTTCCGTGACTCGAGACCGTATGACATCTTGATTGCGTTGCTCAACAACTCGATCAAGAACATGGATCTGGATAAAGAGAACTCCATCAAAGGGATCTCCGCAGTCCCGCCCAACAACATGCAGAAGCGTTCGCACACAGTTCTTCCGCATGGTGTCCCGCTCGTAGCAGTGGCCAACAAACTCCAGAAGCAATTCGGTGGTATCTACAACTGTGGTATTGGTTGTTATCTGCAGAAGGGCTTCTGGTACGTCTGGCCTCTGTACAACTACAAGTTGTACGACACTGCTGAAAAGACAGCGTTGTTCATTCTCCCTCCCAGCACCCGCTATCGAGGGATCGAATACACCTATCGTAAGAACGGCACTAACTTCGTGGTCATGGTCACGGGTGGTTATTCGAAGGTAGACCCTTCTGAAGGCAAGTTGCTGAACGAAGGTAATGGTACGCGCTTTGCCAACACTGATGTCATGATGGAATCATTCGTCAGCGTGAAGGGTAACAAGGCAACTGCGTTCCGTAACAACAACGCTAACGAGTACGAAGCTGTTCCCAGAAAGGGCACTAAGATGAATCGGGTGACTGACGACATGGCTCAGTCGAATCCGTTCAATGAGGCGTCTAAGATTGCCGAGCGCAACGCTGCTTACGTGATCATGAACTGGGAAAACAGCGATCCAGACCTTATCTTCCCCGGCCTACAGGCTGAAGTGGCCTTCATCGCTAACGGTAAAGAGCATTTCATCAATGGTGTTGTCGTGCATGCTCATGCATACTCGGCTCTGGCAGGTAAAGGTATCCATCAGAAGGCACATCAGGTCACTACCCAGGTAGTCGTGATGATTGATCGTCTGGCTCCGTCTTACAAGGCGTTTCTTGACAGTCAACAAAACGAATAAAAAATAATGAAACAGTACATTATCATGACGATAGTGCACTGTATTGAGGTCCACAGCTATGGAAGATAAACATACGCTGGGGCGTGTAGAGGTCAAAGCAGGAGAAATACTTACCTTTACTTACGATGATCCTTCCCCAGCCAATCGTCGTCATGTCACCGTGGTTGCTCTTTCCGATATTAACCTAAGTGATGAGATGGCCGCATTTTACGACCAGCTGGATCGATCGTCCGATGACATTTACACAGAGAACGCTTTGCCTGCTTTCGTGGAATGGCTCTGTGATAAACGTCTTCTTCATGTCGGTACCGAGGTGTCTGTTCACCTCGGTACTGTCGGAAGACCTGCAGCAAGACTCGCAGGCGAACATCGGTTCAAAATCAATCCAGAATCATTCTGGGAGGAGAAACTCAGCCATCGTTACATGAGTAACTCCTTTGTCGTCTACAACCATCAAGAACACATGCTCACCGTCATGATGGGCATTGAAGCACCGTTCTCGATTCTTGCAGATATCATCAACCTCGAAGGAAAGCACCTCGGCATCCTTCATCTATCCGTTCTGTCTAATGGTCGTCACACGACTCTTAGTTCAGAAGACCTGGAGGTTATACGTTCGGCGTTGCAAGCCGACATATCGCTTCATGTGCAAGAGATCAGTGCTCTGGTAGAGCGTGTTACTCTCTTGACCAATCCAGAGTTTGGCTTGAACAGCTTCAACATACACTTCGAAACCCCTTCACCCACCGAAAGAAAGTACGAGAAACTAAAGGACCCTGCTAAATGACGATAGCCCAGAAGAAACCCTTCCAGAAGCCGCAAGGTCAAGGTCAGCGTTTCAACTCCTTCGATCGCCTGAAGGATGTTGCTCGTCCGCGTGCCGAAGATGACGCGGTCGTCCGTCGCAAACCCCAGCCTCAACCAGAACCTCTGGTATTCACTGGCCAACTCAACGCCTGGTATAAGACCGAGCGCAACGGCCGTGAATCCCGAGTGTACCTGGTGGAAGTCAAGAAAGACGTGGCGTACTACAAGGAAAGTGCGGAAGACAAGCACAGCCAGCACATGAGCCTGGCTAAGTTCTTGAAGTTCTACAAGGCCGTCTGATGTGTAGCGGGGAGGGCTTCGGCTCTCCCCGCTATGCGTCTTGACCTCCAGGTGACGAATTGAAAAACATACCGATTATCTTAGTCACAGGTAGTAGGCTCGTGTTATCCAGACACAGTCCACTCAACACATACTTGGTCATCGAGGATTTCGACATTATTGAACATGTTTCCAAAGCAGGTGTCGATTTTAAAGATTTCTCAGGTACCGAGAAAGAAGCCACTGTGGCCCAGACCAAGTTAATGAACCATCTGATCAAATGTGGACTCATTCTTCCTGTTATTGAGGAGACCACTAAACCCCATTGAGGTGCATCGTGTATAGGAACGAAGTCAGTTTTATCATGTTTCGTGGCATGTGGCTTGTAGCCACGCATTTCATTGTTGATCTTCAAACTGGCAAGCAGAACATTCGCTCCTATGACGGTGCCTTCTTCATGGGCAACAACATCACTAGAACGATGGTGATGTGGGAGTCTGAGAAACCAGCTACTTACGAGGAGATCTACGAACACGCTCCAGAACCGTGCATGCGACAGGAAGATTACCGTATTTACCTGGACATGCAGGAGAAAGTTTCTCGTCAATACGCTAAGGCCCAGGCCGAAGCAGCCAGGAAAGGTACGGAGTGGTTTCTTAGAGGGCTGGTCATCCTCTTAGGTGCCGCACTGGTCGTTTATTCGCTCCATCTGATCCCCACCTAGTAAACAAAAAATAAACAAGGGTATCATGTAGATAACCAAAGGAGCGTTTATGAACCAGTTCAAACAGGTCATTAACTTCGACAATCGTGGTGACCTCGAGGAAGCGTTCGCCAAAGGTCAGTTGAGCACTGACAGCCTCATTCGCGTGCTCGACGACGATGTGTTCTATCGTCTCGATCCGTCTGGTAAGGGCTTCATCGAGATCCAAGATCCGGCCTCGGAAGAGAACGACAACATCATGATCTGGTGGCAGGACAAGATTCATGTCCGCTGGAACAACATGCTGCGTGAGAAAGCCCAGACCGCAGAAATGCGCATCCCTGTACTGCCAGGTGCGATCACCATGGCGCTCGACACCATCAACGAAGGTACGCGCTTCGAGGGCCAGATGATCGTCCCTCTGCCGCTGCGTCATTCGTTCGATCCGGATGTGGTCAACGATGTAGTCGATAGTCAATCCCTGAAGAACATCCTGATGAAGCAATTCGTCGGTATTCCCTTCGAGATCTGCCACTACGACAAGATCAAGCACTATGGCGGCATCATCACCACGCTCGATCTGCGTGAACCCGACCTGTGCCTGATGCGAGATCGCCTGAGTATCTGATTCATGGAACTCTGGCAATCGATGGGCTTGCGCTGGAAGTTCATCTGGTGTGGTGTAGGTAGTCGTGAGGTGCCTGACGAGATCATTAAGCTTCAGATCTGGGTCGGGCACTGCATGGCATTGTTGGGTGGTGTCCTGTCCACTGGAGATGCTCCTGGATCGGACAGCAACTTTACAATCGGATATGAGCGTGGTAAGTCTGAAGACATGCCGCCTGCTCAGATCTACTACACCTGCCTTAAAAACCAAAAGGGATTGAGTCACGACCCCGTTAAAGGTTATCACGAAGCTGAACAGTATTCGACACACGAACACTCTAAGGCAATTGCGTTTAAAGCCAGAGGTTCTTTTGAAGGACTGTTTGCATCTGGCATTGGTCTTCATTCCCGTAACCCAATGCAAGTATTGAGTCACACACTCGAACATCCCGTTTGGATAATCGTGTTTTACGCTCAGCCAGTCGGCAAACGTGGGAACGTAAAAGGTGGAACCAACACTGCTGTTAAAGTGGCCACCATGTACGACGTAAAGAAAGTGAATCTTTACGTGGAAGAGCAGCGTGATAAGTTTGTCACTTGGCTCACCGATCAACTAAACAAGAAAGGCATACCAGTGCCTTCGATGGAGTAGCAATGTCGTCGAATAAAAAGGGATTCTTCCTGTGTCTTGAGGGGATCGATGGGGCTGGCAAGACCACGCTGCGCGAATGGATTGTCGAGTGGTTCAAGTCCCAAGGAATTACCCCTGTCGTGACTCGTGAGCCTGGCGGTACACCGTTGGCCGAAAAGATCCGCAACATCATCCTGGCCGAACGTGACGAACACATGCCGCCGATGGCCGAAACTCATCTCTTCATGGCAGCTCGCTCCGTTCATCTGGAGAACCTGGTTAAGCCACGAGTTGAAGCAGGTGATCTGGTTATCAGTGATCGTTTCTGCGACAGTACCTTCTGCTACCAGGGTGCTGGCCGGGGTATTCCACTCGGCCAACTGATCACCATGCACGAGATGAGTTTCGGTCGCACCTATCCGGATCTGACTCTGGTACTCGACGGTCGTCCTGAAGTCTTCCGTGAGCGTATGGCCGTACGTGGTGAACAAGGTCTCAACCATTTCGACCGCATGGGTCAAGAATTCCACGATGCATCTCGAGCAATGTACCGTGGTTTTGCAGAACAGTATCCTGAGCGCTACGCGTTGATCGATGCCGAGCAACCGTTCGATCAAGTCTGCTCCCAGGTGATCACTCACCTGATGCGTATCGATGGCATTGTTCGCCGCCGTCCTGAAGTTAACTGAATAGGAGAGTGGTGGCACTGCCACCACTCTCTTCTGCCTTTTGACGGAGATAATCATGTCTAACAAAGCACAGAAGCTGGCCGAGGCAATCACTGCAATTGAGACCAATATAACCTTGGTTGAGCAATTGGCTCAGGAAGCACTGGCAGAAGGCGACTTCAATTTCGTTGATGACTTCCGTGATAAACGAGGTGGTAACCTTCAAGAAACGGGTGTCCTCATGGCAGCATTTGCCAAACGCATGGCAGGTCATCTGAACACTCTCGGTAACGTCCTCTATATCCGCGAGATGGAAAGTACCAAGACGCCTTCCGACTGGCGCATGCACGCCGATAACGGCAAGAAGGTCGATGCTATCAAATCACTGAGGGAATGGACTGGTTCTAATTTCCTGTCCCTTTCCGAAGCTGTCAGCGTAGTTGACGCATATATCCAAAAACCGTTCTAAGGGGAACAACATGCACACATCTACTGTATCTTACCATCGTCTGTACTTCCGCAACATCGACAAGGCACCGAACGACTTCGCTCGTCTGGTTGATGAGCTGGATATGGAAGCAACTGATCGTCCTGACGTGTTCGATATCGTCTTTGACGAGGGGTACTCTCTCTGTCTGGACGATGCCATCTATTCGCTGTTCCCTGAGAACAAGCTAGATGGTGATCCGGATAACTATCCCATCGAGCTATTGCTGTCGATGCTGAACACCATGGCACGGGATCAGGGCGTCAAGCTTCACACCAACCTGTTCACCCGTACTGCCGAGAACGCTCCGTTCGATACTGACATTCAGCCAGATGAACTGTTCGACCTGATCAACACTCTCTCGAACGGTTACGAGCTGATCGGTATCTATACCGAGTGGGCGATGTTCAGCAACAAAAACGTATACGGTGCTCACAGCGGTGGTGCGGTGGTATCGACTCGTGAGTTCTCCCTGCCGACTACCATTCGTGGTGATCTGGCTGAAGAGATCATCATGAAGTTCTCCAACGAGTCCCCTGAAGAACTGGCTGACTTTTATGTCGACCAGTTCATCAAGCCTCGTATCGATCACATCGTCAGTGAACCTTTCAAGAACGCAGTCTTCGATGCCTTGCGGCGCCTGACAAGTTCTTGCTAGTCAACATAGAGAGCGGCCTAGGCCGCTCTCTCTAAGCGTAGGACACGTCATGGAAAACAAATACCTGGAGTGCATGGCAGAATGTAAACGTCGTGTAGACGAGCGCAAGAGCCGCAAGAAAGACCACATCACAGACTCTCTCGAAATCTTGAAGGGGTCGAAGCGATTCATCATCGACGATGTTGACGGACTTATCGATTTCGGTAAAGTCCACCGTGCAGACAACCTGATGCTCCCGTTCAAATCGGTGGCAATTGAAACTCAGGGGCTGCGCAAAGATCCAGAGAAGAACTGGATTGGCGATACTGTCACCATCGTTAAACAAGTATCTGACAAAGAAATCTCACTGGCCGTATATTCGCGGATCAATGCCGAGAAAAAATGGGGCCGTCTGATGTCAGAAATCACTGTCAAACTGAACGACCGTGGTCTGTTTGATATCGGTTGTCGTCTTGTCGGCCCTAAGCTGAAACGTAAAGAAAAGACTGCCACCCAACAGACCATCAAGAACTACGCTGGTTCGTTAACCGCCGTGGTCTTTGGACTTATCTCGTTCCTGCAGAGAGAACCTAACGAGATCGTTTCAAGCAAACAACAACGAGACCGTAACCCAAGTACTGCTAAACTGCCAGCTAGCGCAGACGCGTACATGACAGTGGTACTCGATCCCACCAAACGCACCAAAGGCAAATCTAAGGGCGGTACTCATGCTTCCCCTAGAGCCCATGAAAGAAGAGGATTCTGGCGCACAAGTAAGTGCGGAGTTAAACACTGGGTAGGTCCCACTATCGTTAATCCTTCGGCAGGTGCCATGGTCGTTAAAGACTATGTCATCAGTACATCGTCTGCAGCTTGAGATTTAGGTTATGGAAGAAGAAAACGTTATTCAATATGACACCTTGGAGCAAGAGTCGGCTGTGCTGGCCATGTTCCAAGATATCAAGAACCCCAATGCCAAAAAGGTAAAGAAACTCGCAGCACGGTTGCACAACGAACTTCCCCTCGATATCCAGAAGCGTCTGTGCCGCGATATCTATCGCGCCGACGATCCTGTCAAATACCTTAACTCGTGCATCAACAAGATCCATGATTGTGCCATCCTCGTTAAGCAGTTTATCGAGGAAGGTAAGCACGGCATGATCTTCACTGGTAAGAATGGTACAGACATCTACCCCATTCAGTTGGATACACGTTCCAACTGGCTGGAAGAAGGTAAACGCTGGGACCCTGAGCAAGAGATGATCATCCAGCACGAGTCCGTCAGTAGCTGGATGAAGGAACATGACAAAGGTTACTTCTTCGGCAAGGTAGTGTTGTTCCCTACGTTCGGTTTCTCTGGTGAGCCGCGTATCATCGAGATGTCCTGCGGCGACACTGAGGGCATGATCAAATACCCTGGCACTAACTTCTACGTCAAGAAAGGTGCTGACCTAGACGTGAAAGCTGTAGCCCGTGCTCAACTGGATCTGGCAGAACACCGTCGTCAGAAGTCGGCACTGCTCGAACAGCAACTTAAGGCAGAGTTTGCCAAACTTAACAAGGAGTAGACATGTCTAACAAACTGTTCATCGAGAACAACCAGGCAGTACGCGATGGCATGACGCTCCGTCGTTTCAACTGGGATGCATCTGGTGCGTACCACATGGATGAATGGATCATGGATCATCTGGATATCGCCGAAGAATGTCCTGAGGGCTATCGTCCGGCAACTATCCACATCGTCCCATACACGATCGCAAATGGTCAAATCGTCTACTGGGCGTTCTCAGGCGCTCAACTTGCCACGGTGTATTCGTCGTTGCTGATTGAACCGGTTGACTTCGTGGCCCGTGACGAGCAGAAAGATCGTACCATGTCCTTCTGCAAGACGGTGATCGGCAAGATCCTGCGCGTACTGGATCAACACCACATCAGTCTCCGAGTGAAGACCAACCAATTCCATTTCCCTGCGGTGATCGACGGTGAAGTGGTATGGGCTGTTGAGATCAAGGCATCTACTGCTGAAGATGAGAAAAATCTCATCCAGCAACTCGGCACACCAATCGGCCAAATGAGGGCGTTCGAATTCGACAATCCGATTGTCCAGTTCGACTCCCTGTCGATCAAGATCGTCAACTACAAAAAGGACAACCCTTCGTCGAAAGACATGATGAAGGAACCTGAGGGGGATGTGTGAAATACGACAACGTCAGCGGGGCAATTGCGTTCCGTAAGCTACTTGACCGTTACAACCATGACGATATCTTCCCGGAGGCTCGTCTGTCGCTCTACAGCATGGTCTCGGTAGTCGAGGCTTATCGCGTAATGAACGACTACCATCCGGAAGGTATCGTTCCAGGCATTCGTTATGACGGTGTGATGCTGATTCGTGACAGCACTAACATCAGCATCAAGGACGGGCTGTACATGGACTGGATCATCCAGGTCAAAGACAATCTCGACATGGTCTTTAAGGAGATTCGTGTTGCAGGGCGCCACGAGTCCATGAAACCCCTGATGGACGACCCTGCCCTGGTGCGGTTTGCTGATCAAGAAACAGACAGTCTTAATTTCAAGGATGTTCCTGCCGGCCTGGTGGTCGATCCGACTTATCTACTGACTGGCTATGCGGACTGTCTGGCTGCGTTGTTGTTCAATAACGACAACATCGTTGAAGTTGAACGGGCGATCACTGCACTGGATCTCGAGATCACGCAGAACATCGAAGTAGCTATCAATGGGGTGATGCACTGTATCATCGAACCAGGTGACACACTGCGCATCGACGGGTGCCCTGATTCCTACGATTACATCAAGGTCTATGCTGTCATGGCTGCCATGAGCCAGAAGATCTATTCGATGAATATCGTTCTGGATCGTGCGGCGGCGATATCGCCGATTTTCGCAGTCGAGCCTCTTTAAAGATGGAAATGAGTGATCTTATGACGTACAACCACGAGGTATGATCATGGATCACTCATCTCCTGTCGTTTGGGCCAAACACCTTGTAAAGGCAGCCATTGAGTACTTCTGTGAACGGAAGACTCGTTGCGGTATCCTGATCGATAACAGTATTCTTAAAGACGGTGTTCTGACCTCCATATCTGAACATCGTACAGACTTCATCATTTGCATAGCTCCTGGCTATGTGACTCAGATGGAGTATGGTCCGACGGAACTCGACATCACAGTCAAGTTTGATGACAGATGGCATGCCATGACGATCCCTTATGAAGCGATCTTAATGGTGCTTGCTGTGGGCGCTAATAAGGTGGTCTCTGAAGAAGGCTACTTGAACATGATCAGTGTTCCGCCAGTCGTCTATCCCACCAACTCCAATTATGTCCGTCGACAACAAGAATCTCGTCGCGTCATTGATGAGACTCAGGCTATTGAAGGTCAGCCGAAGCAGGAAGAACTGCTCTCTGACGTCAATGTCCATTTGTTCAATCGTCGTCGCAGTGATACAGGCTCGTAATGATCAAACAACTATTTAACGACACCTTCGATGAAATGGAAGGTTTCACGCAAGACCTCGAGAAAGAAAAGTCGGTCACTGCATTGATTGAAATGAAGTCCCTGTGGCGGATCATGAAATCCGTACAGATCAAGTATGTCAAAGATCTAGACGAAGAGCGTCTGATTCGGTTGGATAGAATCGTTGCTCGTCTTGAGATCAAGGACGTAGTCGCTACAGCCTTCAGTGAACATGAAGTTGTTGGTATCCTTACAGGTTTCAAAGACACCTGTGGATTCCGGCACGAACAAGTTACATCGGAGTAATCCGAATAAACCAGAAGCAACAATAAGGGGAAACCATGAATATGCAAGTCATTCTGCCTGAGGATTCGAAGCCGAGCGTGTTCTTCGATCATCCGATCTGCTATATCAACGATTACGCAGCCGTTGAGCGTATCGTCGAGAAGATGACGAATATTCGCCAGTTCGTGGTGATCGCGGAGTCCGGTCTGAAGATCCCGCCCAAGATCAACCAGTACATCAAAGAGAAACGTGTCCAGGTGGTGCGCATTCGTGCGTCTGGTTCGTGGAACTCGCTGTATCGGCTCATTGCCGAATACGAGATCCTCAAGAACAAAGGCCAGTGCACGGAAGTAGAGGACATCATGTTCCTTTCCTTCCACAGCGCTCACGACATCTCGTCGGGCATGAAACGTCATCGAGCATTCGCTCAGTTGACCTGCCGTGAGCTGTACTACCTGTCGTTCATCGACAACCTCGATGTATCCATGGAAACGATCGAGCACACGCTGTCGATCATGCCGAACGTAGCCAGTTCGGTTTCCTACGGTGCGTTGTCGGTTGAACAACGTTTCAAGCTCAGTGCGTTTGAGTTCAGCCGCTACATGCGTCCTGTTCACTGCACTGAGTCGCTCGACCTTCTGTTCAAGGCCATCCCCTTCTACGAACGGAACCAGAAACCTCTGGCTGAGCTGACCAAGCAGACCGCTTGACATAGATGGGGGCTCACGCCCCCATCTATGCTGTTTATTTGTAATAATCCATTTCATCTTTTGAATACATCGGGAGTATGCCATGCAAGTTCATTATCAAGGTAAAGAAGGCAACCACATCTTCGCTTACAGTGACGGCGTCAAACTCGAACAGTGCCTGAAGTACTGTCAGGAAAAGAACATTCCGTTCGCTACCCTACGCTTCGAAACCGATGACGATTCCGGTGGCGTCATCGTCATGGCTCCTGAGATCGAAGGTCGTGAAAACGATCACGAATTCCTCATCGAGTACATCCGTAAGCACATGACCATCTTCAGTGAAGACCTGATCGCCAAGATCAAGCTTCCCTGAACAAATAGGAGGTGTCCATGAAGATATTCGGCTTCGGCGCAAGCAAGTCGAACGGGACACCTCCAGCTCAGTCTCTTTATTCGCAAACTGGGCTGGAATATCGTCCGGCATTGGCAGGTCATCCTGTCCTCCGGATAGATTGGTTCCGTCGCATCCAATGGCCCAAAGCAGAAGGCCTGGATGAATTCCAAGCGATTCAGTACGAGAAGATCATCAAGGACTTTGGTGATCGTGTCACAGGTACATCCAAATGGTTCACTATCTGTGATGTCGATAAAGTAATGGAGTTCTTTGGTATTGAGTTGAACGACTCGACCAAGGAGATCCATCGTAAACTCCGTTGCCTTCACTGCGTACACTACGAGAACATACCTCCACATATCGTCGAGCAAATCCCGGACATGATGAACGCCATCTTTACGGAAGGTGATTCACTGACCACGGTTGAAGGTGAGGTGGTTCGAGAAGAACCCAAACTCATTAAAAGCGAACAGGTAGAGAAATGAGCGAAGAGCAGGAAGTAAAACTGAAACCAATCAAACACGTCACCGTCACCTACGAGAGCGGATGGCGTTATCCGGTAGGTCTCATCATACTGATGATGTACCTGTCTGGCATCGTACTCGCCAAGGGAGGGTGGGGTGTTACCTTCTCGATCGTCATTCCACCGTATGCGCTGTATCTGGTGGTCGAGCGTGTTATGCAGTTGATGGGGGTGACGTAATGGGTCTTTTGGCCGACAAATGTCCTGAAACGGTAGATGAACTCAAAGAGTCAATTACCAAACTGGTTATCGAAACGGGTCAGGGTCTTTGGAAGACAGTCATCTTCGAAGAAATACCTGGTGACGAACCCTGGTGTGCGTCTGAGTCAGCTGTTGGTTCGGGTGTTCGAGAAATCATCTACTGTGGACACGAAGGCCTTAAGCGAAGTTATAAAGAATTGGTCGATTACAAACAGTTCATTGATTCAGGTGATGCTGATCGTTTTCGATTGAATGCTTCTGGTCGCAGCGCACTCCCTCCAACCGGAGAAGAGCCCCCTGAAATCAACGATGTAAACTTGGATTAACTGCTCGATCTAAATTAAGGAACCTGCTCATGAAACAATACCTCGACCTCGTCCGTCTGATCCGCGACACCGGCAACTACAAGGGTGACCGTACTGGTACCGGCACCACCTCCATCTTCGGCCACCAGATGCGTTTCAATCTGGCTGATGGTTTTCCGCTGGTGACTGCCAAGCACACCCACCTGAAGTCCATCATTCACGAACTGCTCTGGTTCCTTCAGGGTGAGACCAACATCCGCTATCTGAAGGAAAACGGCGTCCGTATCTGGGACGAGTGGGTCAAGGAAGACACTGCAGAATATCGTGACATGGTGCCTGCTGAGATCCAGGTGGCGTTGGTCAAGTTCTTCAAAGCCACAGATTTCAATGCCATTTCGGTAGATAATCTAGAGACACCTAACCATTATCATCTTCATCGCAATGAGGATGATTCTGAGATAGTCCTCGAGTATTCCAGTGACGAATCTTGGAAGAATGTATATCGTGACATTATCGGTGGCGAGCCACGTGTACTGATCGCAGGTGAACTCGGTCCGGTCTATGGTTCGCAATGGCGTAGCTGGCCTGCCCCTGATGGCAAGTCAATTGATCAGATCGCCAACCTGATCGAAATGCTCAAGAAGAACCCTGACAGCCGTCGTGCCATCGTCTCGGCATGGAACCCGGCTGAAGTGGACAACATGGCCCTGCCGCCATGCCACACCATGTTCCAGTTCTACAGCAACTTCATGTCGCTCGAAGAGATGGAAGATGTCATCGGTAAGGCTCATCTGACTGCCGACTACGTTCGTTTCGTCAATGAGCATGAGTGCGAGACCAACGATGCGGTGTACGATGCTGCATTGCTGTTCTGTCAGGAGCATGATCTGCCGCGTCGTAAGCTCAGCTGCCAACTGTACCAGCGTAAACATCACTGCGCCCTTGTAGCGTGAGCTGCATTGAATAACCTCTCTAAAACGGGAAACTCTCTTAGGAGACAATCCGTTGCTAACCCCGTAACTCGTTCCCTTCTAGTCAAAGGAGACGAGTATGTATCACGTTTACGTAATCACTGATTTAAATACTGGGAACTATTACGTCGGAAGTACTGGAGAAATAGATAAGCGTCTAACACGACACGAAAATGAACTTCGGTCTGGCAGACATCATAACCTTATCCTCCAGCAACTATTCGACGCCGGACACGATCTACGTGTATCGACCTACGAGTTCACGACTCGTGAGGAAGCTTACGCCAATGAGGATCATTTGATCAACCGTGGTCAGATGAACCGACTCTGTATTAACATAGGGTCGAGCGCTATTGGTGGAGACAACCTCACCAGAAATCCAAATCGAGAAGAGATTATCTCTCGAATTGGTGAATCTGTCAGAACTCGGAACGAGTCTCTTGGTGAAGATGGTAGAAGGGCAGCTTACGGAAGAACAGGCCAACAAAACGGCATGTTCGGAAGAAGTCATTCAGATGAATCTAAACGACTCATGTCGGAAGCTAATCTGGGTAACTCGTACGCTAAAGGAAGTATTCGCTCTGAAGATCAGAGAAGATTATTGTCTACCTTCGCCTCAACACGAACAGGGCGAGCTAACCCATTTTACGGGAAATCTCATTCTGAAGAGACCAGGAAGAAACTGTCGGAAGCCCGTAAAGGGAATGTACCACCGAACACACTCAGTGTGATAATCGATGGTGTCATTTATCCTTCGCTGGCCGAGGCAGGCCGGCAATTGGGAATTCCAGTCCCAACGATCCATTACCGGATCAAAAGCAACAACCCAAAATACAGTGGATACGAGTTACGGGAAACGCCCAACGACTAAGGAAAGGCGCCTCATTGATGATAAAGGCGAACCGAGTACTGTAGGGTCCGAGTGGACTCGAAATGGGAGGAGTCTCCAAGGATGGAGGCTGTGATATAGTCTAAACTACATGGTGACATGTAGCGGTCAAGAACTGAAGAATCTTGACGGGTTAGGTCTAACGAACCTAGCTGAAGGTCGGCATGAGTGCCGACGTCTTCCTCGGCGTGCCGTTCAACATCGCCAGCTACGCTCTGCTGACCATGATGGTTGCACAAGTGACCAACCACGTCGCTGGTGACTTTATCTGGACTGGGGGCGACTGCCATCTGTACGCTAACCACAACGAGCAGGTAGAGCTTCTGCTGACCCGTAAGACCCATCCACTGCCGACCATGAAGATCAATCCGGAAGTCAAGGACATCTTCGGGTTCCAGTTCAGCGATTTTGAACTGGTTAACTATGTCAGTGAGCCGGTGATCTCAGCGCCGGTGGCTGTCTAAACCATCCGTGTAAACACGGTATAAACCATGTCCTCAATAGGAGCAACAACAATGTCTGAAGTCGAACGTCTCAATGCAGAAATGCGCATCTGGGAACCTGTATTTGCGAAGGACGCCTACGCTAAACGGGTATCTGAAATTTTCCCCGAGCTTGATGAAAAAGAGCATCGTCATCTGACCCAGCTATTGGTTTTCCAAACCTTCAAGAAAACACAACTGGAAGCCGATGAATTCCATCGCCGCGTCTCCAATATCGTTGGCGGCGATGACAAGGCACCAGAACTCGATTCGATGGTAGGTAACGTCATAGCTGCTTTCGTAGGTCTCGGGTCTGACATCATCGAGTGTGATCCGACCATTGTAAAATGGTCGTAAGTTAGTCAACTGAGGGGAGACTACGTCTCCCCTCATCATGCAAGGCAGGATTATCATGTCCAAACCTCGACAACCCAATGTCACGTGTGTAGCGAACGGGATGTTCATCGTCAGGACACAGGCTGGTTTCCGAAAGGCCCTGAAGTGCGTGTGCGACGACCCAAGTACCTTGAAAGAGGTACCAAACTATCCCAAGTCCTATCCTGCACTGGTCTCTATATCGGTTGGTTATTGCGGATATGAGTACATGCATGTCAATGTCGTACCACTTGACAAACTGAAAGATAAGCTTCGCGAACAAGCAGAGCTATTCTGACATAAGGCCAGTCGTAATGACTGGTCTATTTATTTTTATTTCTGTCTCATTTCTTTTAAGTGATACATTATAAACCAGATACCATCTACACAAGGAGTCGGTATGAACAGAATCCAGTATCTCAGACAACACTGCAAGGCGATTAGCCAAGTTGAAGCCAATGAAATAATAGCTAATGGTAGCGGTATCGTTGTTGGTGGCGGATACGTCCATTACTCTGAAAATGGCTGTCATTACTATCATGCGTACGGCACGTTCCCAGGATGTATGCGCGGAGGTCCGAGCGGTAACGTCAACGAAAAAATAAATGAATGGTATTCGGTATCTCCGTTGGACATTGTTTGTCTGGACGGATATGTGCCGCACGATTACTATTCTCCTCCGGAAAGCTTTTCTAAGATGGACGGATGCCCCGATTGGAACGAACTGAATGACGTCCTCCTTTCTTCTAGCCTGAGCGACAGCGATCGCTCAGATCCAGATAAGAATGCTGCCTTCTGGCGACAATATTTTAACAGAGAGTGAAAATGGAAATACCATTCCTGACTAAAGAAGACGATGCTCGTCTTGAGTTTCTGCTCCGACTGCATCAGAGTGGAAAATCACCGCTAGTATCCGACAACAGCATCGACGGTGTAGCACAGCACATCCATCATGTCCTGTTTCCCAATGGCCTGATGGGTTATGTCACTACTCGTCGTGTAGTCAACTTTCCTGACGCTCTTATCGAACGTCTGCAGAAAGCTGGCATCTGGCTGAAGTTCTCCACAGGTTTCGCCCCTATCGGCGCAGCGAATATCGACATCACCTACTCTGATGTCAACGGAACTACGGTGTCGTACCGGGTACCGTTGGTCTTCAAATTCCAGTAAGGAAAACACATGCCCACTCTCCTCGAAATCATTTCAAGCGAGCTGGACAAACATCTCGAGCGCAATCCAAGCAAGGACGTCCCTTATCACAATAACCAACACATGGCCAAGGTGTGGCAACTTGCCCAGTTCATGTGGAAGATCGAGAAAACCGATGTCGATCTCCATCTGGGAGAACAGTGGTCTGAAATAGCCCTGATGTTGGCAGCGCGTCTTCATGACTGGGGACATTCTGCGGGTAAAGAAAAAGACGAAGTCAATATCCATGTGGCAAAGATGAAAGCGAAGCTCATCATGAACTCGCTTTCAGTGGATGTCCCTAAACGTGTACAAGAAGTGGTGCTTGAAGCCATTGCGTGCACGCAGTTCCCGTTTGTTATCGAGCCTCGTAACCGCCTCGAAGAAGTTCTCCGTGACGCCGATCTCTTGTACACCGCCTGTACGGATGATCCGGTCATTGTGATGGAACATCTTCGTGCTGAGATGGAAGTGGCTTATGGCCGCAAGATCACTTACGCCGAGATGTGCAAGGGACAGAAAGCATTTCTTGAAAGTGCTCGTCTGTACACTTCCACCGGCGAACACAAGTGGTCACTGTTTGCCAAACCGTTCTTTAACAAGCTGGAACAATACGCCAAGGAGAGACAGAAATGCAGCTCGAAGAAGTAGCAGTCGGTTTGCTCGAAGGTAAAGGATTGTTTGTTTCCGAGACCCATTACGTCTTTGGTGACGGGTTTGGCAATAACTACGTCATCGGTAAGAAAGACCAATTCCCATCAGGCATCCGCACTCTGCCGGGTGCTGCAATGTCTTTCCTCCATGCTTACGGGCCGTGGCGGCAGTCCTCTCCGAAAGAACTCCTGCTGGAAATGGGATACGTGGTGGACAAACACCTCGATGTCCCGGAGTGGATCAAACGCATGGATACCAGTATCGATTGGGATCTGCTCGAACGTCATATGGACGATCCACTCACGAAAGCCGACAAGAAATACAACTTTAATCGGATTCGGTGTTTCTTCCAAGAGCAGGCCAAGAAAGTCGTCGAACCTGCCAGTAAACAAGACACCGAGCTTGTCATTGTGATTGACACGTGCGATCACGGTCACAAGTTCGCGAAGTTACCTGACCATCCGACCAAAGACGGTAAGGCACGTTGTCCTAACTGCATGGCAATCGGTCTGGATAAACTACTCGCCAAATAATCAACCCAGCCTCTTTTGGAGAAAGTCATGATAGAGGTGCCTCAATGAACGAACATGCCAATAAGGAATACTTCGAGCGCCTCGAGAAGCTGGTGAGTCGAGTCCGTGAAGTAGATGGGGTCATGATGTTGGATGTCTCCCATCCGGCGATTATCCTGAGTGAAGGTAAGGAAGACCTCATCACCATCGCTGATTTGGATGCCCTGGTGGATCTGTACCGCAAGCCTGAGCAGCATGCGCTGTACAACATGATCAACCGTTTCTTCATCGTGTTTTTAGGTAAAGCTTTCAAGTATCATCTGGACGTTCCTACCATCACGACCTTCGAATTCAAAGTAGAAGACAACGTCGTTAAGCTGTCGTTCGATACCACCAAAGATGGTCGTTACGAAGAAGCAGTTACGCTGGTAGGTAAGTCAGATAGGCTGTACCTTGGCCGACTCCTGTCTGGTCTGAGTCCTGCGGTGGACGTACGACCGAGCGCTGAAAACGATTACGTGTTCTCACTAAAGGACAGGGTGTTGTTGCTCGAAGAACTGAACAAAGAAACAGGGGGCGATGGTGTCGACGCAACTGAGCATGGGACATGATACCGATCAACTGATCGAGATCCTTCGTGAAGACGCTGGATTTGATGACGGTACAGATGCGATGGAAGAGGCGCATAATCTTGCGTTTGCCATGAATCGTCTGAATGCCGAAGTCGAAGCCGAGAACTTGGTCGAGACGACAGACGATCACGTGATCATCACGATCAAGATCCCACGGGCGTGATACAGGCATAGAGAGAGGGGTGGTCCCTCTCTCTATGCCATTTTATTTTGGTCATACATTATTGTTTTGGTTATCGACCCAATTCATAAGTGAGGAAACACTCCATGGAACTTCATTTGCCAAGCTATGACCTCCTGTCAACTACTTCCCGTAATCAGTTGTCTCAGGATTACATTGCACTGCGTGTTGGTTCGAATGGTACGGGGAATGCCATATCTGCATCATTTGACGCTGCGGTGATCCGTGCTGGCGCTTCTTCGTCTTCTAAACACAGGTCATTGTTCATTCCTTATGGTGTCAAAGGTAAGGATCACCGTGATGAAATCAGGAGCGTCATCAATGCCCAGTTGGATCTACTGAAACTGAAATTTTTCGACATGGATAGTTCCATTAGTTTCATACTCCATGACAATGTCATCATCGGGTATATGAAGATTGCTATTTATTCGACATACATCGACGTCAATGTGAGGGCGTTTGACAATCTCGCAACAATCATCATTGATAAGCTGGAGGCTGAGTTCATGAAGAACCCTCCACCAACTGTTGAACGAGTCGTCATTTCGCCGCACGATAAAAGTCTGCGTTCAGATGATGTAACGTTACCCACCACCGAGTTCAAAGGCGATATCCATCTACTTTACCCTCATTTCGATCAAACTCCAGCTGAACTTTGGAAAAGTTTTGAAGAATCGAACAGCAATGTAATGTTGCTGATTGGTCCTCCCGGTCTTGGTAAATCTTCATTCATCCGAGCCATGCTAGATGCCCGTGGCTGGGGTGAACACAAGACGTTCATAGCAGAACGTACCGATGTTCTACTGCATCCTGGTCTTTCCGACTTCATTCGTTCGACACCGCGAAAATCAGTGTTCGTTACGGAAGACTCGGACGTCATCGTCGCTAAACGCGATGACGGCAATAGTAACATGGCTGGCCTGCTCAATACTGCGTCTGGTATCATTCCGACCGACACAAAAATCATCATCTCCACCAACTTGCCGAATCTCCGCCGTGTAGATGAAGCACTGCTCCGTCCAGGTCGTATGTTCCGCGTTCTGGAATTCAAGCCCCTGACCATCGAACACGGTCATGCCATTCGCGACACCATGCAACTTCCTCCAGTCGATTTCGGAAACATGACCGAATTGACGCTGGCTGAAGTTATCAACTGGCATGATATCAACGGCACTATCAATAAAGCGACACGTATCGGTTATACTTAATTGAATGGAGTTTCAAATGTCGGATAAAGTGACGATGACGACCATCATCAACTCTGTTGAAGCTGAATGTCGTGAAGGTACGTTTGGCGAGAACGCCGCTGTCAAACGCATTCTCGAGCAAATTCAAAGTCTCGGCCGTATGGACAACTACAGCTCCAAACGCGTCTATCCAATTACCATTGGTAGCGAGGATGACGGTGACTACATAACTGTCGACGGTTTGAAGATAGGTGTTTCTCTGCGTGCGATTGGGAAGAACGACAAAGAACCCAGACGCGTTTGGCTGAATTCTGGAGTGCCGGCAAACATACAGCATATATACGGTCGTAATTTCAAAACCAGCCCTCGCTATCATGTATTCATTGCCGTCGACGATGAGTATAAGTTTTGCAGGGAACTCAGAAAGGGCGAAGTTATTTGGGTCGACGACGATATGTTCCGTGCTGCATTCTATCCGTTCGTCAAAGAAAAACGGAACGACTCCATCTGGAGAATCCCACTCAACACGCTTCAGGAAGCAATTGACTGGCATCTGAAGGAAAATAAAGAAGATGGAAATCGTCTATAACGACCAGGTCAAAGTGGCGGCCCGGTGTCTGCAAGCTGGACTCAATCGAGGCAGAATGAGTTCGTTACATTCTGCTCTCGATGATATCTGGGATGGAAGTAACGTCGGGCGGCACTTTGTAGTGGCTGCTGTAGAAGACGACGAGTTTATTGGTTGTGCTGTTTACTCTCGTCGTTCCAAGATGGTTCAGGTATTTGTCAAGGAAGAACATCGTCGTAAGGGTATTGGCAGCAAGCTTATCGCCTCACTTGAAGAGGTGACAGGCATACCCCGACAACTATACATCGCTAGGCCTGACAAGGATATAGAACCGTTCTTCGACAAGAACTACGTCATGTCAGATCCGTCCGATGGAGGTTATCCACTCAGCAAAGAAGAGACTACCCGCATCCTGGAGAACCCCTACGAAGCAGCCAAGATCATCCGCAAGAAGCGTCGCGAGTACAGGCGCAATTGGCTCGACCGTATAAGCAAAAAATAAATAGAGAGGACTACAGGTGGAAAGCGATACTCCTAAAGATGAGTTCAAGATCCTGATTGTTGCAGCTCACACAGACCCCATCGTCAGTCGTTTTAAAGAAGCGGTTGAGTCGATGAAACGATGCAGTCGGATCAGGAACTTTCAGATTGAGCTGATTCATCCGAATCTCAACGACATTACTGTTCCTCGAGACGGTTCTGTCAAGTTTAAAACACTGGAGCACATGCTGGCCGCGCACAATTACACGTACAATACACTCGGCGGTTACCTGGGGCATATACCCCGCAGCGAACGTGTTCCTCATCGGCAACGTGCCGACAAGCGCAAATATCCTCATTAAGGAAATGAAGATGGAAAAGAAAAAATCGTTCTGGCAAAAGGTGTGCGATTTCCTTAACTCTGAAAACGAGGTCACGATAACTCCCTTCAACAAACCGTTCATCACGATGAAGGCTGTTGGTGCTGAAACGCCGGCTGAAGAGCCCGTCAGCGTAACCGAGAAACCTCCACTTTCGGTACTTGATATCGAAAAGGAAATCCGTCGGAAACAGGTAGAAGATTACATCACTATCCGTGGCAAGGTATTCCAAAGTGTCTGTGTCATCGGTCAGAAGTTCCACATGTGGACTGACCGTGATTACCAAGTGATCGACGATGATCACTATCCGCAGGAACTAGACGACATTCAGCCACCTCCTGCCTGGGTTAACAAAGTGGGCGAACTGTGGTTATCGTTGCCTAAACTTGAAAAGACACTTGATGCGATTTATATCGCCAAGGCACTGTTCAAGAAAAAGAGCGATTGGCAGTTTATCGTTTCTAACGACAATCACTATCCACTGATAAAGCTGTACACGGATAACTCCTGGATAGAGCATGGATGGGCTGGTCCTGCTATCGTGCCGTGTCATCTGGAAGGAAAAACCAAGGCCATCGGTATCATTCCAGATAGCCTCACTGTTGTCCCTCTGGACGAAATGACTGCCATGGTCACCGGTCTGGGTGAAATGATAGCAGACATCCCTGAAGATTATGACGTCGTGCGCATGGCTAAGAAAATCATGGCAAGGTATGACGAGTTCATTAAAGGACTGGCCGATGAGTGAAATTCCAGGGCATACGCTTGAAGCGTTCGTCGAGTGGGAGTGGAACTTTGTAGTGATTGGGGAATCTGATAAGAACTTCAATCTGGCCGTAGCAGAGATGCTCAACGGCAACTACAAGCGCCCACACATCACCAAAGAGCAATTTGACAAACTGATCGCTCTCTACGAACCCTATCGCGAGATGATCGAGTATCGTCTTGATCAGTTCGACGAAGAAAACCAGTCGTGGCGCGGATACTGCAATTATGTCACCGAGGGAATTTCCCCTGATGACGAGTTGCTGATCAACACCATGGTGAAGCTGCTCAAAACTCAGGCAGATGAAGAGCTGGGTAAACAACAGCTCCGAATCCTGATTGTTGGTGGTGGTATTCGTCCAGAACACCTGACCGAATACGCCAAGCAAGAACTGATGAAGCTCCCTCAAATGGATGGAGGGGTGGAACATTTCATTGCCAAGAACCTCCAGCCCGCACCTGACCCGGATTGGACAGCGCACCTGGCCAAGCTGTCAGAAATCGCTGATGAAGCATTCGTTTGCATCGACAGTATCTCCACTGGCCCAGAATACAAAAGCATGAGGAAGTTACTGGGCTTCGATGCCAAAGTAAAACGTCCTCGATCCGAACGCATCCCCCATCTCAAACGTGGTGCACGGGGTAGCAAATTCATTCGTCACAAGTAAGGAGTGCTTTATGCCGTACGCCATTTACCAGTTGAAAGTACCGAAGAAGATCCTGTCCAATGTCGGTGTTGTTTCCGGCAATCCTGACAAAGATGGTCTGGTTGTCGATACTCGGTTTACATCGATGGCCAAGTGCGCTGCCAAGGTGGTAGATGACGTACATCGGTTCGTTCACGAACACCTGTTCATTCATTCCAACCACGCCATCGATGAGTCAATCGATTCGATCGAAGAACTCAACTTCGAGATCATGATGGATTCGCAACTGTACTCGAGTCTGATGCGCTCCATCAAGGTTCAAGCAGTATGCATCATCCATCCCAAACACAACGAAGTGATCGATCGCGCACTTAATGCGCTGGACAATAAGAGCGCGTTGTTGTCTGCCGCTCGGGCCAAATCCCACCACAATGGTGAATGTGCCAAGTCGTGCCTGACCATGCTGGCGGATCTCACTAAGTTGTTGTTCGATGACTCGATGGCACATCGACACGACGTGACAGTGGCTCAGATGGACATGAGTCTGACGGATCTTTATAAATGGCTCTGATCATGTGAATTCACATGAGAGGTGTCCCATGGAGATTACTCGTAACGGTCTATTGGCAGTGATCATTCCGACCCTGATTACTGCCTGTTTCACCACGATCGACAACTCACTGCGCTGGCGTGCAGAGATGGATCAGAAGCAATTCGATCGTCAGACCAAGATCCTCGATCAGATCATCAACATCCCTGATGCAGAGCGTCGGCGAGCTATGGCGGAGTTCTACGTGTCTACCGGTGTATTCACTGGCGGTTATAAGGAAGAACTTACCAAGACGTTGGATATCGCCAATGCTGAGCTGGCTCAGTTGGCTGCCAAAGCAGCTCGTGAGAAAGATCAGCAACAGGAACAGGAGGAACGTGAACTGCCGGTGTTAGCAGCACCAACACCCATCCTCCCACCTCATGCCAAACCCATCATCGATTTCAACAGCCTGCCCGACATCCCTACATCGTCAACCGCTCCACTTGTCGAGCAGAAAGAAATCACCGTACAACCTTCCGTCCAGAACATCTTCTTGTTGGACGACATTAAACGAGGAACGCAATAACCGTGAAGGAGTATTTGCTTTACGTAATTTTCACCAGTGTGGTATCTGGCTTGCTGACTATCACCATCGCATCATTGGTGGCGTTCATCAAGACGTTCCATCCCGTTGAGGAAACTGGTACCGAGGATGACGAGGTCTTGGTAAATGACAGTGTGATCCAACACATGGTCAACTGTGGTCTCATCTACCCTGCTGTTTATACCTACGCCTGGATATTGATCTGGGCGTCTATCCGTTAATATCGAGGAGACAACCATGTCTGAAGCACTTCTGAAAGCTCTTGTTGGCAGCGCCGTATCTTCTCTGGGCCTTGCCATGATGGATCACAATTCACCTCGTGATTTCGTCAAAGAAGAACTGATCAAGAACATCAACGCCAATATCGCAAAGGGCGCCAAGTTCTTCATCACCAGCAACAAGACCGGTACCAAACATGAAATCTACTCGCTGGAGGACATGAACGGTCACTACGTCAAGTTGATTGCCATCGACGACATGGGGATGCGTGTAAATGCATCTGTCTTCTATCGCACTGTACAGCACGGCTGCGATTGTGCGATGGATGAGGACGATGAGTACAAGCTGGATGACGCTGTCCAGTCGATCATCAGTGATTTCTTCGAAAGCAAGCACAATACCATCGTTGAAGAGCACAACGCTCGTAGTCGGCGCCGGCTTGTAGAGACCCTGGCCAAGGTCACTGCCAAAGTCACTGTGGAAATCGGCAAGGCCTACCAAATGGACGATCCGGATTGCGTGTTCTACGTCCTGAAAATCGATGAGAACACTCCCTCTGGCGTCCCGATGATCGGTGGGTTCATGATCGACATCACTGACAGTGACGATGATGATTTCAAGATTGGTGCAGTGCCGTTCTATCGTCTGCGTGAAGAGTTCAAAATGGAGTAACCATGTCGGAAGAGTTAACCGCAACACTCAACCCTGATGCACGAGTCCTGTCGGACAGGACTCGTCTTAAGCTTCAGATGGACAAGGTCAGAAAGTTGATGCAGAAGGACGTCTCCGGGTTCAAGGTCGGTTCGTGGTATGAAGTAGAAGGTCGTGAGAAGACCATCTTCCTCATTAACGAGATCGGTCCACACCCGATTGATCGTCTTCCTACTGGATACGGTCTGATCATCACACCCACCGAGTCTGAGCCGCATTATTTGCATCTCTACGAATTGGGTAAACCGTTCGGCTAGGAGCCTAGCATGGATTGGATAAGTGATACACATCCTGCTAAATTCAAAGATGCTGACTATGTGATCAGCACCACTGAAAAGAAGAACATGACTGTGCATCTGACGGTCACGTTCCTATTCAAGTTGTGGGCACGGTCATTCCCTGAGCTGGCAGATCAAGCGATACGCAAGTACATCAAGGACAAGTATTGCATCGAGAAGTGGGACATAGCCACCATCATTAAACGTCACACCGTCTAAGGGGAACCATGGACATTCAGATCCGTCGTATCAAAGATCTGGTTGAACTACTCGAACAACACCGTGAAAACGGTGGAGAGGCCGAATTGACTCTCGTGGTCGAGGAGTTAGAGAAAGCTCGTGACAAGGCAGCGCGGCGACTACTGCTCAATGGTGAAACAGTGGGTACAGTCGTGATGTCACTTGCCATGTCCCCGGCGCGGGTAAGAGAGTTGGCTAAAGACATGTGACATAGACAGGGAGGAGCGATGCTCCTCCCTGTATGCCGTCTATCCTTTATTTTTTGGTAATTCTATGTGCGAATTTTATTTCATGCCGGCTTAGTTTTAAGAAGCAAGGGAAAACAACCATGTCGATTTCTATCGAAGCGCTCAAGACAAAGTTTGACTCGCTTCTTCAAACCATCTCCAATCACATTAACGGTAAGTTGGGGCGTGAAGAAGCAGCGGTCAGCGCCAACAAACTGACCAACCCGTTTACACTCTCTCTGTCCAACGATGCAACCGCTACAGCCAACGTAGATGGCAGTCAGGCGATCAACCTGAGCGTCATCTTGAAGACTGTGATGGCGGCACCAGGCACCTACGCCAAGGTCACTGTAGATGCCAAAGGCCGTGTCGTTGCAGCAGAAGCTCTGATTGCATCTGACATCCCCAATTTGGATGCCGGAAAGATTACCACAGGTGTGTTTGCAGTTGCTCGGATTCCGATCCTCAACCAGAATACTACCGGTAATGCTGCCACGGCTACCAGACTGGCTACGCCAAGACAGATTGCTATATCGGGTGACGCAGCAGGCACATCACCGTTCGATGGAAGCGGTGATATCTCTATTTCGATCTCGCTCAAGAGTTCGGGTGTTGCAGCAGGTGCTTACGGTGATTCGGTAACAATCCCTACCTTCTCAGTAGACGGTAAGGGTATCGTTACTCTGGCACAGAACGTAGCTATTCGTTCTGCCACTCTGACTCAGACTGGTCTGGTGCGCCTTAATAGCGCAGTCAATAGCACACTTGAAACACAAGCAGCCACTCCATTGGCAGTGAAGACTGCTTACGATCTGGCCGCTGCCGCTATCCCTGCTACGCAGAAAGGCACTGCAAGTGGTGTGTGTGAGTTAGATGCTGGCTCGTTTGTCCCAGTGTCTAGATTGCCTGATTCTGGGGCGGTTGCTGGTGTTTATCTGAAAGTTACTGTGGATGCCAAAGGCCGTGTAATGGGGGGTACTGCAGGACTTACTGCTGCCGATATCCCAGCACTCGATGCCAGTAAGGTTACCAGCGGTGTATTCGCCGCTGCTCGCATCCCGACACTGAATCAAAATACCACTGGTTCGGCTGGCTCCGTCAACGGTACTGGTGCAGGCGGTGCATTTGCTGATATGTACACCCGCCAAGGCGTTGTACATGCGTCTGTTGCCCATACCGGTAGCTCATATGCTCCTCTCGGTTCCATGCGTTATACGGGCACTGGCGGCGTTAAGGGCGAATACAGTTTTGGCCATCTGAGTGAGGTCGCAACCGACCCCGGCATGTTTGTCATCCACCACATCACCGATGCTGGGGTTGAGAAGCTCTGGACGTTCGATGGTGCCAACGGTGATTTCACTTCTGCTGGCGATGTTCTGAACTTCTCTGACAAACGTCTGAAAGAAGGCTTCAACGTAATTGACCATGCGCTCGACCGTATCGATTACGTCACCGGTTACACCTTCGTTATTAAGGAGACTGGTGAAGTCCAAGCAGGTTTCATTGCAGACGACTGGCTGTCGGCACTTCCTGAGGTTGTCAATACCGATGGCGATTTCCTTCGTCTCGCATATGGCAACACCAACGCGCTGACTCTCAACGCCGTAAAGGAATTGAAAGCCATCGTTCTCAAGCAAGCTGGAGAAATTGAGGTTCTGAAGAATCTCGTGGCACAGCTTATCAAATGACATAATGGCTAGGGGTTATCCCCTAGCCTATTTTTCGAGAGCTTGCGATGACTATTCCATCGACACAGTCTATTCGATTGAGCGATATCGCAGTCGAACTAGGACTTCCACGGAACACCAAGATATCACTAGGTCATCCGGACGTCAGGACGTTTCTCGGTATCTCGTCTGGTCAGATTCGTCTCGGTCAGTTGCGTGGTGCTACATTCGGTCGAGCAATTGTCTCCCGAGTGATCTCTGCACACAGTCAGAACCTGACAATCAATCTCAATACATTGCCTGGTTACCAGGCGGGTAAATCCGACATCACGATCACCGTAGATCCTGGTATTTACGTATGGTCGGACAATGCCAACCCAGCATTGACGATTACTGGGGGTACTACCGGCGATACCCTTAAGCTGGTGAACAATGGATTCATCATGGGTAAGGGCGGTACAGGACAAAGCTATCACCCTGATGCATTAGACCGTGCAGCCACTCCAGGCAATCCGGCAATGTCGATTGGCATGAATATTGTCATCGATACGCAAAACGGATATATTGCCGGCGGTGGCGGTGGCGGTGGTGGCTGGATGTCGGGCGGTGGTGGCGCCGGTGGTGGACTGGGCGGACAGTACGACGGTTATTCAACAGGTGGTGCACCTGGTGCCATAGGTCAGCCAGGCGGCAACGGAGTTGGCGAATATGGTCCTGGTGGTGGCGGTGGCCGTATACTTCCTGGTGTCGGCGGTGGCCGACGGACAGTTACCACCATGGTAAGTCAGGTTGGTCTAGGTGGTCAATCGGGCGGTGGCGGTGGTATGAATTATCTGTGCGGGATGTCTCCTGGTGGTGGAGGTGGTGGCTGGGGTGCTAAGGGCGGTGACCAGATAACATCCACTACCTACGATGCAACTGGTTTTACGGCCACTTCCGGTAAAGGCGGCGATGCAAATAACAATGGTGAAAACTCATCTATTGTCGGCGGCGCTCAGAGCGTTGTTAACTACATAGGTGCTCCAGGCGGGAAGGCGATCATTACAAACGGTCGCGGGGTCACATATGTTGGTTCTTCTGCATCTCGCGTATTCGGTATTGTTGGATAGAGGTAGGTATGAGTATCGAAGTGCTTACTAAAGGTCATTTTTCAGCCAAACTGGTGATCCGTAACGAAGAAGAAGATACGGAGACTTGGTTGGACTATGACACGCGAGAACACGATGAAGATCCTGAAGTCGGTGTCATCCATGTGTTCAATTCTGATCTTGGTGTCTACGAGGCCTGTGCAAGTCTAGCTGAAGCAAAGGCCAGGTTTGAAGAGCGCACCAAACAACTGACCTACATCATTCCTGACGATGTGGATATGTTGAAAGCTAAGCGGGAAGAACTCGAAAGCCAAAACAAACATCTCAGGAACGTCAACCCATTTGTAATAGGTCCGGTGGTGAAGAATGATCCTGCGTAAACCCATTTACAACGATGGTGTCTACGATGTTGTCAGATACGCAGCACGCGACGGCGAGGTGTTCTCTGTCGCTCTGCGTGGTGTCTCCAGCAATGCGGAGATTAACAAGTATCTGGTTTACGTCACTGGCACCATCATTGTCAGAGACACGGAAGGAAATACTGTACTGATTCGGAATGAAGGGGATACCACTGACAGCAGTCATGTAGAGATCCCTGAGGGTATATACCTGTTCGAAGCAGACGGTGAGCTTTCCGAGTTCTACAGCGTCAGTAAAATGGATGGCACTGCGGTCATCCGAAAAGAAAACCGAATGCAGGAAAACGAAGAACTTCAAATCACTGAAGACTCTCTCGTATTCTTGGCGATTGGCACTATCATTAACGGGAACGGTGATGAGGTAGTTGCACCTGCCTGCTTCAATGCTGTAGCAGGAGATACTATCCTCACCACTTCTCAAACATTACTCGTCGAGCTTCGATAAATGATCAAGAACCTGTTCTTTCGCTTCCTAGCCTGGCTTGAGAAGAAAGGAAGACGACATGCACTGGTCACCTTCGATGGTGAAGTCATTGCATTCAAGTACTGCCTTCTCTATAACGAACTGGCTGGTCGTGAATCTGGCTGGCCAAACATCTACATCCATCAGTTCATGCGTGTCGGCGGCATTGATGGTGAGGATTTGATTCACTCGCATCCACACAGTACGATCTCGATCATTCTGATCGGCGGTTATACTGAGTTCGTTAAGAAGCTGGGTAAAGAAGTCGAACGCAAACCAGGCGATGTCATTCGCATGCGGTACGATGAAGATCACTCAATCGTGAAGGTCACTCCAGATACTTTCACGTTGTTCATGCATTGGTTCGAGAAGAAACGCTGGGCTATTGGTCTGCGTCCTTGTGAAGTCGTGTGTGAGCGCTGTGCATCTGAGTTCGGTCGTTGTGAGAAAGGCATCAACACCATTGATATCAAGGACATCCTCGAATACCCCGACATGGCTGTCAAATGGCGAGGTACTCGATGGGTGCAGGTGACTCCGGATTTTGATAGCAAGATCCGTATCCGTAAGGAAGCCATCGCCAAGACTGGCGTCAAGGCAAAAGAGATCACTGATTTCACTGACTTCAAAGAAATCAGACATAAATGAATGGGCGCATTGATCAATGAAGAGTTTATTGATGGCAGCATCGTTATCTGCTGGCCGTTATCCATTGAATATTCTTCAGGATATCGTAAGTCAGATAACGTTCCGTAACAACGTCGCAGTGGATGAAAGGACAAAACAACAACTGAGTCTTTCAGGAGCTGCCGCTGCACCATTTGTAGAAAATGGCCAGCTGGTAGTTATGAACCAGTCAGCATCCAGGTATCTGTTCCAGATACCTTATTTTGGAGCTGGAGACTTTACATACGAAATAATGTTTAGGCAAACCAGTGTTATTTCTGGAGAGGCGCTTCTACTGCCTTCGCAATGGCATAATGGCGCCATCAGCAATCCCGATAACCGTCTACTGATCAGCGTGAGGCCAAATGGTTTACTGCGTGTTCAGCTAGCTCGTGGCAATACAGGGACTAGCGTTTACGGTGACAGTGCACCCAATACCATTCTACTGAATAACGATTATCACCTTGTAGTCGAAAGGTACAATGGCGTTATTAAGGCATTTGTTAATGGGGTTGAAGTCCTGTCGTTTGCACACGCTCTACCGCTTTATGGAGAAACAAATAACCGTCTGTATAACTACTACAACGGCACCGGTTATGCCTCTTACCGCTGGTGGAATTTCAGACTGGCTAAACGAGCGATGTATCGTCACTCCGTTACCGTACCTGTGTCTCTTCCAAGAATCTGATGGAGATCATCATGGATCTGCTTCTCCCGCAGTACACTGTCGATGAGGACAAGAAGTTCAGTAATTTCGATACCCGTGAGATCGGGCGTCGTCATTATCTGATGTTGGATGACTTCTACTACTATGACGAGGTCTTCGGGCCTATCAAAGTAGAGAAGGGATTCGATACCAACTACGCAAGTCTCGATGCACTGCGTAACTTGGTCCTGTTCCCTGTCTACGCGCTTCTCGCCGATTACGGCGATAAAGCGTCAACCGTTCACGATCGTCTTTATCATGGTGTTCCTGTCGAAATGGCCGACGGTACCATGAAAATCTTTACAAGGAAAGAAGCCGATGAAGTCTTTTATCGCGCTCTGCGCTCTGAAGGAATTGCTCGCTGGCGGGCTGCTATGTTCTATGCGGGTGTCCGTGTTGGCGGCGCATCTGCATATCGCTCAGCCGAATAAGCCACAAGACGACGACTATCTTCCAATTGTATGAGGGTAGTCTTTAAACTCTCTGACTCCTATTCGAATAGAGGTTTACCATGTCTCAACTTCAAACTCTGCTGACTTCGATCGGCAATTTTTCCGACAAGGTCAAGCTGGCCATCGAAACCGGCGATGCCGCTTCGGTAGCCGAAATCGATCGCCTGATGCTCGAACTGCGTAACGAAATGGACGAGCAGACTGTTCTGATGGGCATCCCTGCCGGCGGCAACGTCGGCGTGGCCATCACCGAGCAGCTGGTCGACCTGGGCGCTGGCAACGATATCAACTGCTCGGCCGCCAACCACTTCCTGAAGACCATCGCTGGTGCCACCACCTTCACCGTGTCGCAAGTACCGGCTGCTGGTCGTGTCTGTACCTTCACCCTGCGTCTGAAAAACGGCGGTGCCGGTACCATCACCTGGTGGAGCGCCATCAAGTGGTCCGAAGGCCAGGCTCCGACCCTGACCGCTTCCGGCACCGACGTGATCGCGTTCACCACCGTCGATGGCGGCGTGACCTGGGAAGGCTACCTGCTCGGCAAGGACATGAAGCCGGTTGCCTAACCGCTTCTGACCAACCGCCATAGACCACGAGAACATCAGTTCTCGTGGTCTTATTTATTTTTGTAGGAGAGTAGGATGCGTTCTTTAATTCTTGCTTCTGCGGCCAGGTTTATTGGTGGCTTTAAGCTAGCACCTTTGGCAAATCAATGGTCGTTTCATGACAACGAACCAATCGACGATGTAAGTGAAAAGTTCTTTTCGTATGTCGTCAATCCGACATCGTATTCACCGTATGGTTACGTATCTGGTCAACGCATTGTTGAAAACGATGACAACTACGGAACTAACTTGGCAATTGATTTCGCGCCAGGCCAGAACGAACCTTTCTGCATTCAGTGTAAGTTCAGATTGACTGCAATAAACACCGCTTATCAGGCAGGCGTCATCGCAAGGTGGCATGATACCGATACTACTCAGCGCAGCTGGGGACTTTGGATCTGGAATGACGGCAAGATCCAGTTCTCCATCTCCAATGACGGTACTGATACAAATGTGTACTGGCTGACGAGCGCGCCTGGCTTGGTTCAGATGAACCGCAATTATCATGTTGCTGTCGAACGAAATGCAGCTAATCAAATCACCATTTACTTGGATGGCATCGCGGTTGCAAGCGGAGTCGATGGACGTGAAGCATATTCTGAGTCCACCGCTTTAGTGGCTGTGCGGCGCGGTGTGCTAGGCAGTGTATGGGATATGAAGCTCTCCAAAGAGGTCGTCTTTGGCGCACCGTTTGGATCTAATGTACCAGGTAAATTTGGTAAGATCACCGAAGCACAGCGTCAGAAATACACTGACGCAATCGCTGCAGATATTGTTTATCAAATGACTGGTCGCCGCAGCTCCAGTGTTAACGAGAAGAACGGCACCCCGATGGTGCTAAACAAGAGCAATATGTACAACGGTAAGTTGTTCGTATCCAACTTGAATGGGACGGCCTATTACTCGGCTCCGGTCGATTACTTCGGTGCCGGTGACTTTACGCTGGAGTGTAAACTTACCGTCGAATCGAGCATCAATGGCGACGGCCTACTTGTGATGTCGCATTGGTACAATGGCGGCGTGACAAACAACAATAACCGATGGATTGTCTGTATTTTGCCTAATGGCGCTATACAGGTGGTATTTGCTAGATCTGGAGTCGCGGGTGATTACACTGCTCGCGTTACGGCCGCTGGAACCATCGTCCAGAACAAGCGATATCACATAGTTGTAGAACGCTATAACGGCATCATTAAGCTTTTCGTGAATGGTGTTGAAAAACTATCGTGGAGTCAACCGGAACCACTGTGGGCAACTTCTGGGAATAAGATTTCCAATACGTTCAATGGATCGTCATACGCCCAACATCGTATCTGGGATATTCGGATTGCTAAGCGAGCGATGTATAAACATGTCTCTCCGAAGCGTGTCGAGTCTTTCCCCAAAATGCCGGTTGACTGGAGAACGCAGAAGCCAACTCATCGGTTGATCGTAGGCTCTAATGACGTAGCCAATGGAAGTGTGGTGTATAGGGGATTTGCTAAGCATTTCCTCTATGGCTCCTCTACGGTTTCGTTTGGAGAACTGCCGCACGAACTCTATTACAACACTCAGACCGGTAAGGTCATGCGCATTGTGGCGCTGATCCATCAGACAAATGGACATATCTTGTTTGCACTTAAGGAATCCAATGAACCATACGTTCAAGGGATGCCGACCATGACAAACAAGATCAAGATTGCAGGCGGTCCTACGGTTGACTTTGATCTAGGGATTGCGTTGCCGGCTGCCACAGATCCGACAATATTGGCAAGAAGCTTCGGTAAAGACAATGTCGCAAACTGGGCTACAGCGTTTGCAACTGACGAGACTGAAGTATCGTTCTCGTTTGTATAACTGTCCTTGATTTAAATTCATGAGGTAAACATGGCTATTCAAAGACTTCTGGCTGCTGCACAGACCAGACTGAGGAAATCGTTCCCCAGTGGACTTAAGTACTGGTGGAAACTCCAGACTGATTACGCTGACTCGGTTGGTGGCAAGAACGGTACTCCTTCAGGTTCTCTGAGTTTTGTTACTCATCTTGGTCGGAAGGCACTTAGACTCGTTCCGAATGGTGGCTGGGTGACGATCCCCAACTTGACATTCGGTAACCAACCATGGACTTTGAGTCTCTGGTATGCTCCGGTGGACATGAGTGTTTATCATCACTTGCTGAGCAGTGAAGATCACGCCACACTGCTGTTCAAAATCGCTCGTAGTGATGATCCTAATGCGGGTAAATCTTACGTTTACGCCGCATCTGCACTTCCCGCTGGAAGCAAGTTTTCCAGCATTGTTGTGCCTTCTGGTGTATGGACTCTCATCACGTATGTTTACGACGGCAGCACATTGAAGTTCTACTTCAATAACGTTCTGCGTGGTTCTTCGCCAGTGACCATGAACGCTCCTGCGCGTAATTTCCGAATTGGCTACGGTAACGCTGGCGAATACTCGAAGGGTTATCAATCCGATGTACGGATCTTCGACCGTGCCCTGACTGTTCAAGAGATTGAGCAGATCATGAACACTGTTCAATGATACGGCATACAGGCAGGGACGATGTCCCTGCCTGTATGGTTTATGCCGCGAGTGCGGCTTGCACTACAGTGTTTTCACCGACCACGAAGTTACTAACGTAACGTCCACGACCTTGAGTAGCGCGAACACGAGCGATATTCATCCGATAACCAGCTGCAGCCTCTGCAGCGATGTTGTAACCGATTTGAATATTGCCATTGTAGTCGGCTACGCGTGTCATGGCTGCCTGGGCAACTAAACTACCATCGACGTACAGGTAAGCTGTACCTGACCGAATTGAGACGGCTACATGATGCCACTGACTGTCGGCAATCACTGTAGATGACTCGATGTAAACACCACTACGAACGAAGAACACAGCTTTACCGTTAGCGATACCCAGCATCCACGACCCTGCAGTGCTTGCATGATACTGACCAACGATAGGCATTGCTGTCACACCCATGTAGTCGGTATTGACCCAACCTTCGATCGTACTGTCAACTGCACCCAACATAGCACGAGTGCCGTTGTTATAGTTGATGCCACCGGCAGCCCCAGACTGGACCGTCAACGTATCTTGACCGAAAAGTTTACGAGAAGGATCGATCGATACGCCAGCTCGTTGGGAGACGATCTGGAACATATCTACGCCCGCCGACACGTCCTTGCTGAACGGGAACATGGCGTTGACCTTAGCGTAGTAAGGATCATACGCTGATTGCACGACCGTACCGTTGGTCGCAAAAGCTGTCTTCATCTTCGGAGTGAAGTTGCTGTAGTAGCGGCCATCACCACGGGTAATGCGCACCCCAGAAATGAAACCAGTGAACTGCTCTGTGGCGTCGTTAGAGGCACCGATAGTTACAGGGATGGTGCTGGGTTGGATTGCTGCTGTGATTGACACTGTACCAATAAGCTCACCATCTACAAACAGACTAATGGTGTTACCGACACGAGTCGCTGCCAGGTGAGTCCAGCGGTTAGGTTGGATTGCCGAGCCTGTCACAGGACCAACCACTGTGGTCCATGATGAGTTATTGATGGACGTTCCGATAACAGGCTGCATGTTATTCAGACCGAGCTTCCATCCACCTGACTGAGCTGCTGTACGACGACCGACCAGGTGGACGTTCCCAGAAATCACTGCTGATGGACGAACCCAACATTCGACGCACCATTCCTGAGAACCGAAATCAAACAGACCGTTTTGGTCTGCGCGGTAGTAACTTCCAGCTGAGGCGAACTCCATGCTGGCACTACCGATCTTCTTGGTCAGTGTACTGATATTGGGCGACCCTACCGCTGTGAGTGTAGCGGCGCTGGCTTGGTTAACCATTGCGCTTCCAGAATGATTCTGGAGAAGCAGAGTGACATTAACCCAATAAGGGTCGAAGGATGCCTCAGCGCTGCCGATTTCAAACGGTAAAGTTGGCGGTGTAAAGTTAGCAGTGTAGACGGCTTCTGCCGAAACACGTACTTGGTCTACTCGACCATTAACGTGATAGTTACCGCCACCGCTGTAGTTACCGACAGTGAACGCAGTATGTGCCAAGCTAGTCGCAAACGTGTTTTGACCGCGCATTACACCATCTACATACAGCTGTACCAGACCATTGCGGCGAACAACCGCCATGTGATGCCATTTGCCGACTGTCGGAACGTAGCCAGTTGGGATCAGGACTGTTCCCGCGTTACTATTGAGGATAATTTCCCCGTTGTAGTAACGGAGAATGAATCCGTTATTGCCATAATCGAAAATGTACTGGTTACTGGCCGCCAGACTGTCGAAGTTGACAAACAACTCGATGGTGAAGTCGGTATGGAGTGCAAACGGACTGCCGCCGACAGTGAAGCGAGTACCAGATGCGCAGCGGAAACACTGACCACCAAATACACCAACACCTATCTGATGACTACGAGCGTTGACGATGGGGTTGCGAGGGTCTACCTGGACACCTTCCTCAACCATGGGCATTGCAATTACATTGTCCCAATTACCTACAGCCGGAACGACCTCAGGAGTGCTATTGATAGCATTCATGATAGCCGCCGCAAGAATAATCTTGTTCATCTAGTGATGACCTCTTAAAGATGATGGAAATAAACGTTCCCTCATAGCATTCGGTCACAGTTAGCGACAATCCTATGACATGAATCCTCTTTCCGTTAATGGAGTAATGAAAATGTCTGGAGATACTCCGGCAACAACTGTCGCAGCAATCAATCGATTTTTCACCAGTCTGATGAATCGTCTGGCTGGCAAGCTAGATTCCGACGCCCCTGCTGTGGCAGCTGCTAAACTGACTGACCCTTTTGATGTCGTCCTTCAAGGGGATGCCAGTGCAACCGGGAGTACTGATGGTTCTGATACGCTGACTCTGACGTTGGCTTTGGCTAATAGCGGTGTCAGTGCTGGTCAATACGGTGCCAACAACAAGATTCCGGTAGTGACTCTCGATGCCAAAGGTCGTGTAGTCTCTGCCCAAGAAGTCACTGCAAGAAGCGCTATTCAAGAATACGCAACCCCGGCCAACTTCCCAGCTACCGGCGAAGAGAATCTTCTCTACATCGCAACAGTCGGTGGTTATCGCAACTTCTTTGTCTGGGGTGGGACTGCATACGTTAATATCACGTCCACTCTGGCAGTAGCTCAGTTGGCAGATGAAGCCACCAAGCTTGCCGATCCTGTTTCTATTAGCATCACTGGTGACGCTTCCTGGACAATTTCGTTTGATGGCTCCGCTAACCAGTCGGCAGCATTGACACTGGCTAACACCGGGGTAACTCCCGGCACGTACGCCAAGATGACAGTCGACGCTAAAGGTCGTGTTACCGCAGGGTCGGCTCTGGTGGCTGCAGACATCCCGTCTCTGGATGCCAGTAAAGTAAATTCAGGTGTGTTTGATTCTGCTCGAATTCCAACCCTGAATCAGAACACCACCGGAACTGCAGCCAGTGCTGCAAAATGGACAACTCCACGATCACTGACCATCACTGGTGATGGCAGTTGGACAATCTCTATTGACGGTTCTGCGGACGCATCTGCAGCATTTACCTTGGCTAATTCTGGTGTAGTCGCTGGAACTTATTCAAAAGTGACAGTGGATGCCAAAGGCCGTGTTACGGTAGGTGGCGCGCTGACCGCCGCAGACATTCCTTCACTCGACGCTAGCAAGATTGGTTCTGGTTCCATTCCGGTTAGTCGTGGCGGTACTGGTGGTACTGATCAGGCCACAGGCCGTGCCGGCCTTGGCATTGGCAGCATGGCCACTCGTAACGTGACTATCAGTACTGCTGGTCCTTCGGGCGGAGCTGACGGTGACGTCTGGTTCCAGTACTAAGGAGTTATAGATGAAAGCTAGAGTAGCTGGAGTCTGGAGAAACGCACTCAATCTCTACGCTCGTGTAGCTGGATCGTGGAGACAGGTGCGTTATCAGTACGTGCGAGTTGCAGGTGTGTGGCGCAGAGCGTACAGGGCCGACAATGCCCTGTACGACGGCAACATCACCATGGGTTACACCAACTTTGCTGGTGTGGATAACTGGGGATTCAGTAACGGTAACTATGGCTCTGCCAGTCCGACAACACTGAAAGACGGAACCGCTCTGTTACTGGCTCAGGTGGCCAATGATTCTAGGGGCGCATACGGTCCTAGGCGCTGGCTCCAGATTGGCATTCCTGGTAACGTGCCAGCTCCAGATATCAACAAGGCCATTTTCGGCGGGATCACCAGCGTAGCTGTTGTGTCCGTTACTTACGTCTCAGCATTCAACCTGACTGAGATCATTCTTGGGTTCAATAGTCAGCTCCCCAACACCGGGACTGTCAGTCTTAAATTCTGAGGTCTAGTCAATGTACTTCTCTCCCTCTCAATTGGGCTTCTTTGACAGTCCTGCGTTTGCTGATTGCAAACAGGTCAGCGATGAAGTCCATAATGCTGTAATGGACATGGTGTCCCAGGGCGGTCAAATTGCTGCTGACGAGAACGGCGATCCGGTTGCAGTTCCTCCTGCTTCAGCTGCACCGACAACCATCCAAGACGTATTCGATGCCAAGCTGAAACAATGCAATGCAGATTACGAACAGGCAGTCGCTGCGCTTCGTGGTGAATATCCTTTCTCCGAGACTACCACTTGGCCCGTCCAGATCAAAGAAGCTCAAGATTACGCTGCGTGGCGTGCTGCTGGATCTGTCGGAAACCCTCCGGCTACGCCGTTCCTGACCGATCTCAGTAACGAGCGTGATGCACGTGATGTTGGTGCTGGGTTGGAAGATCTGGTTGATCGTGTGATCGCTAACAATGAAATATATGGTCCGGAAATGGCTCGTCTGACAGCTATCCGTCATGATGCTGAACTCGAACTCTACACCGCACTAAGTAGCAACAACCAGAGTGCCGTTGAAGCAGTAACTTGGAGTTACGCGCCAGCTCAATGATGCCCTATTCTATGTACAGGTAAAAATCCTGTCTTGAAGGGGGTGATCCAGCTCGGTTTCTCCGACTGCATCAGCGGCCTCGACGTGAAGTTGACACCCGCAGTCACGGCACCTGTACAGATGACACGTATGGCCAAGTGCCATACGTGTCATTTTATGACGTTCAACACAAATACTTACCGAGAATTATCATGAGCGAAACCTCTCTCGAAATGCTCAGAACCAGTCTTGACAGGTATTTGTCAAGGATAGTCAATACAGCCAAACAAGTTGGTAGAAGGGCATTTAATTCTACTGGACTTATTCCCGAAGGAACCATTAAAGAATGGTACGGGATGACCACCTCTTCGAATGGACAGTGGTCTGTTGACATATCGTCGGCCCAGTTTAGCCAGATACTGCACATCGACCCACAGGCAATATATAACGACACCAGAGACAATCAGCAAGTCACAGCGTCCCTTAATACTGCATCGTTGACCAGCGTGTCAGGACGTGTCATACGCGACGGCAGCAAGGTGGGTGCCAACTGCACAGTCATGGTGAAGGTAACTGGGAGATAATGTGCTATGTATTTTTTTAATCCAGACGAGAAAGTATTCAATTATGGATCGTCTATCTGGCCAAATGCCGTCGAGGTCAGTGATGAAACCTATGCCCAATTGATGACGTTATTAAACAACGGATATACGTTATCGGCGGATGTAAACGGATTCCCTGTCGCAATAGCACCGACCGAACCTCCACTGATCGATATAACAGAACGTTTTAAAGAACGTCTTAGTATTCTGAACGGTGACTATGAGAGTGCGGTAACCTATCTGAAATCCACGTATCCTCCATCTGAAGTAGATACCTGGACTATTCAGATTACCGAAGCAAGAGCCATCTTCAAATGGCTTGAAGATAACCCCACATTGACCATTGATGACATGCCTGAATCAGTGGCGCCATTCCTGGTTACGTTGAGTGCATCTCGACTTGCTCTAGGTTATCCCAACGGTCTCGAGCATTTGGCTCAGCGGGTCATTGAAAATAATGACTTGTTCACTCCCGCACTTACCCAGGTGACTGCGATTCGACATGCCACAGAACGCGAAATGTTGCTCGCCGTGGCTGAAGATGATTTGAGTGCACTGAACAATGTGACGTGGTCTTTCCCATGGCCTCCTGTATTGGTCGAATGAAATAAAAGTCAACGATACATGATGGTGGTGTATTAACCATCATGACCAATGGAGGTCATTCGTGAAAGAACATGGAATTAACCTCATCGTTGCAGACTCTGCTGAGGAGATTGAGAACCTTCGAGTGATTCTCGGTGTGGGTGCAGTAAGCTCATTGAAGTCATTCGAACAGATGATCTTTGTCGATCCTGACACGGTCTTCTTCTCGATCCTCAGAAGTAAGTCAGAGATGGAGAAACTGTTTGGTTTCTTCACTGTCAAACGTGGTGTGATGAGCTACGGTGGTCATCGTGATCTCGTTGGGTTCAACATCGATTGGACGAAGAAGATTCTGGCAGGCAATAAACCTCAGCCCGAAGTCCGCAAACCAATTGAAATACCCCAGCCTGAAGAGAAAGATGACCCGTATGTTGATCTGGGTTACCATCGTCGATAGAACATAGAGACGGAGCGGGATGACCGCTCCGTCTCTATGCCGCTTCCACTTTAATTTTTTATGGTCATACATTATACTGTTAGAAGAAACACCATAAACCAAAGACCCAAGGGGAACACTATGTCCGGTAATTACGACACAACCATGATCGAACGAGCGATGAAAGAACTCGAGCAGCCGTCTGGCGCAGAGGATGCTGGTAATCGGGCTCGAGAAGCTCTCAAACGCCGCGCACAGCAAGCTAAGCGGGCTATGTTCAACCTCTATCTGATCGTGACCACGTTCGTCACGATCTTCGTTATTGGTTTAGGCGCGTTCACCTACACCGAATTCCAGAAAACCAGCAAATGGGTCACCGACATTCGCCCTTGTCGCTTCGTCGATCCGAAGACTGAACAAGAAATCACCGGTACTCGCGAGTACAACTACCAGTCGAAGAGCATCTTCGGTATCGATTACCGTATGTCTGACCAGGTTGAGGTGAAAACCAAGCTTGATCTGAAAGGCGAGGCGATGAATATCACCGGTATCAGTAATGACGGATGGTGGTCGCTCTACTCCGACATCGGTGAACGTGGTATTCTGCTTATTAAACCGGCCAGCCTGTACGTAATTGCCATGGGCAAGAATACTTATGTCTTTCAGGACAAAGATTTCTGCCGTTAAGGAATAGGTAAATGACCGAAGGTGTTGTGAAATGGCTTCACAACCCCACCTCCAGACGTGGAAAGCGTCTGGAGGACGTAGGTCCTGGGTGTTTTGTGCTTGAGCATGATGCAACAGGGCGTTTCTACGTAGGGGAAAGTAACAATGTAAGTGCCGAGGTGGACAAACAGTTAGCTCAACTGGCTAAAGGGAGTCATCCTTGCAAACTTCTTAACCGACTTTACGAGCGTGATGACATTATCAGGGTGTTTGAATACCCGACCAAGTCAATGAAAGAGCGAAAAACGCTCATGAAGTCGATCATCGCAGCCGCAAATACACCTTACCTCTATCTCAAGTGAGAAAACATGAACTACGAGAACATTTTCAGTGGTTTCTTCTGGGCAGTCTACAATGAACTGTTGCCGAACACCAAGCGCATTCACGTGATGATTCGTTCCAGTGACGATTTCGTCCTGCGCAACCCGTTTGTTGTCCCGTATCTCACGAAAAGTGATAACGGCAACTTCCTGGTGATCAATCTGTCTCACGAAGCGACCAAATCCCTTCGTGTAGAAGACGGTTTCATGTACGTGGAACTGTCCTTCTCGAAAATCATGCGTTCGATGAAGATCGACCTGTTCGAAATCGAACAAATGGGCGATCCTGACACCAACAACTACATCGATTTCAACTGTCTGATGGCACTGACTCCGAATGGTTACGCTATTTTGAGCGCGCTGCCGAAACACATGCGCCAGGGCCAGAATCAAGAACAGAAAGTCGGTGAAAAACGCAGCCGAGCACACCTCACCGTCGTCAAATAAGGAGATGACATGATTCGTCAGTGCGTGTTGGATATGTTCGAGCCTAATTCTCCTCATGCATTCGATGATCAGGCGGAAGTTATGCTTCCGCTTGACTCTGTTGAGGGTATGGGTGAGGAAGAAATCAAGAAACTCATTAAGAACGACGTACTTCCCATCTTTGTCGAGTGGCCAGTGCGTAATTTCCCGAAGCCAGTCACCTGGTATGGCAACGGAAAGCTATATGGAGTGATCATTGACCTGTATCGTCACCTCAAACCCAAGCAGATTGGCGTCTTCGGTGTACACGGTGTTGTAAAAGTAAACGGATCGTACAAATTACATGGCACGATCCACTATTACGGCGGTCGACTACTTGACCCAAACCGAATCAGTACCATGAGGGCAGTTCTGATGAGCTGCAGTCTTGGCTTCGAGGAGCATCCGGATGATCGTGTACCGATGATGTTCCATAAAGTGATCGCAACCCCTATCGAACAAACAATCGGACATTGATCCGGTTGTCCCGGAGCGCATGATGCGAGAAGAAATCAAGAAGTTGCGGGCGGAGTTGCTGAGACTCAATGACCTGTACTACAACAAAGGCGAGTCTGACGTGGAGGACGCTGTATACGACTCCATGAAGAAACGTCTGCTTGAGCTGGAAGGGGAAAGTGACGATCCCCTATCCCCTCTGAACCGAGTGGGCGCTCCCTCGGACGGGGGTTTCGCCAAAGTGACTCACAAGTCACCCATGCTCAGTCTCATGAACCTCTACAACGAGAGTGAGGTGATTGAATGGGTGGCTAATATCGGCTTTCCTTATCAAGCTCGGCTGGAACATAAACTTGATGGTGCTAGCCTCAGTCTCCTATATCACAAAGGCAAGCTGATCAGTGCAGCCACTCGTGGTGATGGTGAAGTTGGTGATGATATTACCGACAACGCAATCTTCTTCGAGGGTGTTCCGACAGAAGTTCCTTCGTTTGACTTCTTCATCGAAGTCCGTGGTGAAGTGATCTGCCCACACCATCACTTTAAAGTGGCGTGTGAACGCCGCCTAGTAGCAGGTAAGACCGTTTACGCCAATCCACGTAACATGGTAGCGGGTCTCATGCGTAAGAAGGAAGGCGGTGCTCTACAGGGCCTTGGTCTTCGTTTCATCGCGTATGACATTGTGGTGCATGGCGGTGATCGTCCTGCTTCTGTTCCGTACGATTACATCAGTGAGGAGTTTGCAGCCTGTTTCAACTTTGTTGAGAGTGTCTGGGAAGGCGGTCTCGATGCAGACAAGATCATGGACGCTATCAATGAACTGACCAAGGTACGTGATCAACTCGACTACGATATCGATGGTGCGGTTCTGAAGATCTCTGATGTCGATGTCCGTATGGATCTGGGCAGTCGTTCCACATCCCCTCGTTGGGCTGCTGCTTATAAGTTCGAGGCTCAAACAGCCACATCGATCCTTGAGCGTATTGAAGTCCAGGTAGGTCGTACTGGTGTACTTACCCCGGTTGCCAAGATCAAACCGATCAAGCTATGCGGCGTAACCATCAGTAGTGTGACCCTGCACAACTTCGATGAGATCGAACGCCTGGATCTCCATATCGGCGATACGGTCATCGTTTCTCGTCGTGGTGACGTCATCCCGAAGATCGAAGGTGTCGTCAAGAACCTGCGTGTCGATGAACACGGGATTGTCCGTGTACCGACCGAATGCCCATGTTGCGGTGGTGTAGTCGGGAAGATTGGTGAAGGTGTCGAATTATATTGCACCAATAAAACCAGTTGTCCTGCGCAAGTCATCAACAAGATGGTTTACTTCGTTAGCCGTGACGGCATCGATGTGAAACACCTTGGCCCAGCTGCGGTAGAGTCATTGATCGTGACTGGTGTGTTGGGTTCATTCAGTAGTCTCTTCTATCTGTCGGATGCTGACTTCTACGCTGCCGGCGTCGGCGAAGCCATGACCGATAAGATCCTGGCTAGCATTGAGTCGTGCAAGAAGCTCCCGTTCTATAAGGTGCTTCGGGCTGTCGGTCTGACGGATATCGGTGATGTCACAGCTCGTGCTCTGGCAGAACGCTTCCCGTCGTTCGATAAGCTGTTCAGTGCCAGTGAGAAAGAACTGCTTGAGATTCCTGACGTAGGGCCTGCGGTAGTGGCGAGCATCATGACTCGTGATGACCTGATGGAAGGTGATCTTCTGGGTCTCGACAAGCTCATCACTTACACCGATGAAGTCATCGAGAAGGCTGAAGTCCAAGACCTTCAAGGTAAGCGGGTCGTAGTGACCGGTTCCAACTTTGAGGGTAAGTCGCGCAAGGCGATGGAAAAGGAAGTCATCTCTCGTGGCGGTAAGCTGACATCGTCCGTTAGCAAGAATACCGACTTTATCTATGTAGGGGACGGGGCTGGTCCTGACAAGATCAAGACCGCCAAAGAACTCAACTTCTGGGAAGATGGGATTCGTCTCGTAAACCCGAACACCATCACTCGTTTAGAAACCAAGGAGTAACCATGAGTACCGAGCTTGTCAAGCTTGAACAACCCACTGACGTGGAACAGGTCGTTTCCAAGGCACTGGATGTCGGCGCTGCTCTGGGCTGGGGTGTCCAGTCCATGACGCGTGACACCGTCAGTGCCATGGTGCTGCTGGCCAGCTCGCGTAGCGAACACTACCGTTACGCGATTGCTGTGTCTCCGGACATCGCCCAGTACATGATGGATCTGCCTCCGGGTGCTACCACTTCGCGCGAGCACATCATCCAGACTGCCAATCCGACCGGTTCTCTGATCGGTCAGTTTGACATGATGGATCTACATGCCATCCAGGAAGAGAATGGCGAGAGCTACATCGCTCTCCTCATCCTCGACGACAACCGTAAAGTGGACAGCTACATCATCTCTCGACTGCGTCGGGCAGAAGATCACGTAGTCCACAACATCATCAAACGTAAGGACGTGTAATGAAAGCACTGATCGAGCACCTGCGTCAGAAACTCAACGATGCCTGCAAAGCCAACGAAGATCTGTCTCTGACAGTCCATGGCAAACCAGGTCAAGGCAACGTCCGCATGACGGTGCACTACATGCGCGACAACCTGGTCTGCGCGATGCTCTATCGTGCCGATCTGCGTAAGGCAGAAGAGACGTCCGGTGAGAAGGTGGACATGTACCTGAGCCTGTTGCCTCACGGTAACCAGCCCTGGACTGAAGTTCCCAAGAAGGAACTCACCCACCTCAACAAGATCCCGGCCATCGTCGGCCGTGCGCCGGAGACCACCCTTCCAGAATCCATGGAAGTGGCCCAGGTACTGCTCAATGCGCTCGAAGACTTCGAGCGTAAGCACGCCTACATCCGTCAATGGCGTGCAGCCAATGGCGGTACCGGTGTCGAGATCATTTTCGTCTGTGAAGAAGACGGCAAGCGTCATGTGTTCGAACTGGCAGTGAACTTCTACTTCAAAGCCAACACCGACGCCATCGCCGAGCTAATCAAGAACAAACAGCAATAAGGAAAAGAACCCATGAAGCTTTCTCTGATCTACGCGCAGCTGGATAACGGCTCGCTTGGTTACGCCGGCCCCGAGCCGATGGCCTGGAACATCCCCGAGGATCTCCAGCACTTCAAAGCACTGACTATGGGCAAGGCATTGCTCATGGGTTCGAACACCTTCGATTCGCTGCCGCGTCTGCTGCCTGGACGTTTCCATTTCGTGCTGACCAAACGTAAAGGTCTGCATCGACTGGGGCGGTTGGATCAAGTGCAGTTTGTCCCGTCGATTGATGAAGCCATTCGACTGGCTGAAGAGGTCGGTTTTGACGAGCTGGTCGGTATCGGCGGTGCTGACGTAGCCAGTCAGATGGTCGGTCGAGTAGAAGTTGTTCATCGTACCGTTATTCGTGGTGTGGTGCTGACCGAGAAAAAGATGCAAATCTCTGCTCCAGATCTCGAAGCATACGACTTCGATATGGTCGAACAGTACGCGGCCGAGACCCAAGGTGTGTGGTTCCAGACCTGGGTCAAGAAGGCTGAAGAAGAATGAGCATCTCCTCTATCTTCTTGGCGACCACTCTCACTGCCAGCAGTCCGGTCTTCGTGATGACTGAGCCTCATTGCGAAATGCTGTCGAAACATGCCGACATGGCAATGACCATGAAAGGTAACGGCGAGACCTATCAAGACTTCGTAAGGGGTCTCATGGAAGGCTATCGTTACTCTAGTGGTGAATCTGTGTTGATCATGGATCACATTTTGCCGTACTCGCTCGAGGTCGGTTACGAGTATTTCCACAGCCCCTTCGATCCGAACACCCCTTATTCGAGGGTTGTTTACGAGCGTTGCATGGACAACGTGGGTACTCCGTCGAAATAAGGATAGGGGCTTCGGCCCCTATCTTTTTATTTTTGCCCATTTTATGAACTTGCTTTTCACTTTTCCCTAGAATCATGGAATTCCGTCATGGGCAAAATCGCCGAACTCAGCGCCAAGCTACAGGCACTGCTGACAAAGATTCACACAGCAGTAAGCGGTAAGCTTGATGCCACTGCTACCGCAGTCAATTCGGATAAACTCGAAGGTAAGTCCCTGAGTGAAGTCCGTACACTTTCCTCGTCCGATGCTGTTACCCAAGTGGCATTGGATGATGCTCCGCGTAAAGGTCTGCGCGGAGAAATCGCCTACTTCGATCAAGACAACTCCCCGATGGCTATCAAAGGTATGCCGTTACTTAAGACGGTAAGCCTTGTGGCCAGTGATGCGGATCTCACTACTGCCAAAGCGGCAACAGTACCGTTTTCCGAGATCTTCAATAAATGGCGTCGTATCAGTCATTCGACTACCGGTATCTTCCCTGCCAGTGAAGGTGAACTTTCGGGCTGGTCCTATGATGCCGGCACTGACACGGTAAGTTCTACAATCAACAGCGGTACTGTGATTGGTCTTATCAGTAATGATCGGTTTGAAGAGTACGTTTTTGAAACGATCATCAAATCGAACAATGCTGATAACGATGGTGTCGGTTTCTGCCTCGCGTTCAGCAAGGTAGGTGATCGAGAATACACGTTTATCGCCATGATCGATAGTGGCGGGCTTGCCAGTGACGCTAGCATTCCTAACGGTGATGTGCCGAAGTTGGTCATTGCTGTCAACTATGGCCAAGGCCCTGCGTGGGGTCACCAGGTCATCGCTCAATTGCCGTTTGGTTTTGTGGGTCAGGGCTGGACTGGTGTAGATTTTGCAGCTGGTATTAAGCTCAACGCAAAACGACTGAACACAGGTATGTTTGAAATCACCTGCACTCGCGCAGACGGCTCTCCACTGCCGACTCCAGTATACTGGACAGGCAACATTCCTGAACAGTTTGCAGGGCCGTGTGCCATCGGTTTGGTTGCCTATTCGCAACCCGGCGCAAGCTGGGAAATCGACCAAATGCCGACCATCAAACGCGATGTCATCGATACGCGCACGATGGATGTCCATCGCTGGAATGGTACTGCATGGGCCGTAGCTGGTAAGCTCACTGACCTAGACGTCATGATGCCAGGTCGTATTTACAAGAATACGTTCGCGGCACCATACCTGTCATTCTACCTTGACCACGATGGTTCGACCTACGTCCTTGGTGGTCCAGGTCAGATCGGGCTATAAATGGAGGGGCATTGCCCCTCCAATCAACTTTAATCCAACCATACATTATCGGAGTGTCTATCCGATAAGGGAGACATATAAGGACCCCCTGAGATGCCTGCAGGAAAGTATGTAATGCCGATCGTCATGGGTGAAGCTTCGAGAGAAGTATTCCTCATTCAAGGTGAGATGGCTAAATCTGAAGAAGTCTTCCTGCTTCGTCACGTGAAGACTCGAGCAGTTCTGCCCAAAGATGAGCGCCACATCACTCGTCTTCTGGAGAATAATCGTCGAGCTGAACGACCGGTAAGGATCATGGAGCTGGAGATCATCTGCGATGCCAATAAAGGGTCAATAGAACCCCATGAGGCATGCTTGATTCACGGCTACATCACGAATTTACTTCCGGGTGCTTTCAAGGCACCTGAGCTGAATGACTGGTTCATTCTCGAGAAGCCTAGTGAACTGACCTCTTTGAAGATGGCTAGGTTCGCAATCAATCTTCTGGATTCTGCTTCTCGCGCTCGTCTGCTTTCGTTTCTGCACAGTCGGAACAAGACAGACGCTTCCAAGTACGGCAAGTACAAGTGAATACATGGGGCAGGGCCAACGCCCTGCCCCTATGCCGCATGTCAAAAGAAAAATAACCATCCGAACTATGACCAACTGGAGTCTTAGCTATGACTGATATTTTCAAGAAAGGTAATGTCCTCAACATCCTTTTCAATAAGCATGCTGATTTATCACCTACCCGTGTCCAAGCCAGACACGATGTACTGGTAGAGTTCATGCGTGATTGCTTCCCACTTGAGAATATCGTGGAAGAAGACATCACCATCGTAGAAGATGGTATTTGTCTGCGCGGTGCCGAAGTGGCCAAGTTCACCGTCACCTACGAGCCGGTCGATCAGATCAAACTCTCCAACCTGTGCGAAGAGATGTCCCCTCCACCGATTCCCCAAGACATCCTGACAGGTCAGCAGTGGATAGAGTTGCTGCGAGATCTGTTGCGTGACGGTCACATTACTGAAGCTCGTCTGCACCTCGATAATCTTCCTCCCGTAATGAAGGATATCGTTAAGGTCGGCGATACACACGTCATCGTACCGAACGCCGATAACGTCACTGAAGAGATGCTGGATGCTCCTCGTGGCGTCATGTTGTACACCGACGTAATGAATGACCATAACGCCGAGCATGTCCGCAAGATGCTCTTGGCCGACGTTCATTACGCCAAGTATCTGCCCGAGTGGTTCCTGAAAATGGAAGGCCATATGACCAAGGCAGATCGTCTGCACTTGATTTATGCCCTCACGCTGGCTGGCTACAGTGATCCCGAACCGCCTTACGTACCGAAAGCACGTGCGAAGAAACCAGACCCACAGAAGTTTTCCTTGAAGATCTATCTCGAGGGCAATCCACTGTTCCTGGACATCTCTCGCGAATACGAGCCGCGTTTTTCGCTCAAGGATCTGGAAGGCATCGACCTAAAGATCAATCGTCACCAGCTTCCCGAGCAATGGAAAGCGTTGTTCCGTAAGCAGGCCATTGACCTGAGTCTCGTTCTGAAGAAAGAGAACGGTCAGTACAAGATCACCAACTCCAAGGTACGTCTGGGTCTGAAAGAACAGTACGTCGACAAAGTACGCTTTGAACTTACGGATGGTTCTGATGGCACTCGGTCTGCGTAAAGGAGATGACGATGAACCATCCTAACGTAGGCGTCGCAGTCATTCTTCAACGAGCTGATTGCATCCTGCTAGGTCGTCGAAAATCCGATCATGGTAAGGGCACTTATTCGGTTCCGGGTGGTCATCTGGAAATGGGAGAAGAACCCTACGACGCAGCAGTTCGTGAGCTGGCTGAAGAAACCGGCATTACAGTTGATGAGTTGGAATTCATCGGTTTCACCAACGATGTGTTCAGTCGGGAGAAGCACTACATTACGCTTTTCTTCACGACGCACTGTGATAAAGAGCCTGTCAATCAGGAACCCGAGAAGTGTGAAGGTTGGGAGTGGCACAGTCTGATGAATCTTCCCGAAGATCTGTTCCTCCCACTGCAAAACTACTTCACTGGTAAAGGTCATTTCCATCGCTAGGAGCGGTCATGTGTATTCGCCTCGGTAAGAAGCACTCGCAATACGTTGGTTCCGATGGACTCGAACGTCTGAAACGGGATAAGACCATCCGCAATCCCAAGCGCCGACTCTGGGATACCTACAAGGTACAGATCCTTCTGGCATCGACCAGTCTGCGTGACGTACTGTGGAACCCTCAGTGCAACAATCCTGAGGGAATCTCCAAACGCCTCAAGCCCAGCAAAGCTGCGTTCTACGCCAAGCTGGATAAGTATCAGAGCCGCGCTGATACTGGCCGTTAACAATTTATAACCAAGGAGCAAACCATGTACGAAAACATCCACTACCACGAGTCGCTGGAACAGCTGAAGGAAGAGGCCACTGCTCTTCTGTCGAACGGTGCAGGTGTCATCTTCACCACCAACGTCGGCAAGAAGCTGAACTACAAGTACCTGCGTCTGATGCACGAGGCAGCGGTGAAGCACGGTCTCAATCCGGAAGAAGTGGTCAAACACTTCAACTGCTCCACCTGCGCTCGTTTCATGGCACGAGTCGGTCATCTGGTCGTCAGCCGCGAAGGCGAAGTGCGTTCCGTGTACTGGAATCCGCACGTGGTCATCGATCCGCTGATGAAAGAAGTCGTCGCTGGCATGAAAGCCTACGTCGAAGGCGCCCGTATCCAGAACGTCTTCAACGTCAACGGCCCGTACCGTAACTACACCGAGGTAACCAACCTCGGTGGTAAGGAGTACAAGCACTATTTCATCGAGAAGGAAGTGCTGCTCCATCGCGTACCGCTGCTCAAGACCGACATCGACATGTCCGACTTCTCCAAGAAGTTCGATCAGGTGGCGGCGTTGATCCGTCTCACCAACGAGATCAACCTGGACACCGTGCTCTTCGTCGACAGCCTGTTCCAGGCCCGCACCATCGAGCACGTCGGTGCCTCCGAGAAGACGGTCAAGGGCCTGCGTGATCTGGTTAGCGATCTCCAGATCGCCAAGTGTCTTCCGGCGTACGAAACTGCCAGCAGCCCGTATGAGCGCGAAACCATCCTGGTCAACAAAACCTGGATGTTCGCCATGAAGAACCCTAACCTCCTGTCGGCTCGCGGTTCCATCCTCGGCAAACTGATGTCCTACGTCCAGAGCGCGCTGACTCAAGGTGCTCGTGATTCGCAGATCGAAGGCATTGTCAAGTTCTGGCGTGAGCAGACCAGTGGCCTGAAGTACATGCGTACTACTCGTGAGGCCTCCGAAAGCCAGATCTCCAAGACCGCTCGTTTCCTCGACGAAGGTGGCTGGAACAACTCGCTGAAGCAGGTCGAGGCTGCTGAAAAGGATATCCCGGTACATTGGGAAGCCAAGGCGCGTTGGGCGTTCGAAGAAGGTGACGAGCCGATCGTCAACGACTTCACCGCGTTCGCTGCTCGCAAGGGCATCGAGGTCGAAGCGAAATCCAAGCCGAAGCCGATCGATCTGGGTTACTTCATCAACGAAGTCCTCCAGTACGTCGAGTCCATGGGTTTGGTGGCCACTGGTCTGACCTTCCGTCCGATCATGATCAACCGCATGGCCGACATGAACGCCAAGCCGATCTTCTCGTGGGATAGTGAAGAATCGCGTGCACCGTTCATTCCGTGGCGTTACGATCGCAACTTCCAAGTGCGTGATCTGCGCCCGGAAGAAGGCCTCAGCTACAACGGTCAGACGGTTCTGCCGATCCTGTCCATCACCAGCGACAAAGCCATTGGCTATGTCGGTCGTCGTGCTGAAGACACCAACGTGTTCTTCCAGTTCGGCGGCATTTCCATGCCTGAAGACCCGCGTCCGGCACTGTTCGCCGAGTCCATGAAGTCCGAGTTCTACGAGCATCGTCGTGCACTCGAAGACTATAGCCGTGCCACCAAGATCGAACGCTCCACCACGCAACAGTCGATCTCGATGGTGTTCAGTGCGCGCCACCCGCAGCAGTCCGAGACGGTTAACGTCCTTCTGCATGTTCGTTTCAACGAGCAAGGCCAGGCGCTGTTCGGTTGCCGTAACGCCATCTATCGCTTCGATGCGAATGGCTACACGGTTAAGCCGGACTTCGATAAGTTCGGTGTTATCACCGATCGTTCGGGTTTCATGGCCAGTGCTGCTCCGGCTTCGACCGTAGCGTCCGCTGAAATGTCCTCTCTCTGAAATCACTAGGGGTGTAATGCACCCCTATCCAATCCCCACCAAGGAGCAACACCATGCAACAAGTGCAAGTACAGCCGTACGTGAAGCAAAAGCGTGACGAAATGACCTTCGGTTACCTGCCGGATCACGTCCTGCCGAACATCGTCCCGGACATGACCGGTTCCGCCAAGTTCTACGACCCGGACGAAGTCCGTAACCTGATGATGCAGATGGACTCCGGCTTCGTCGGTATGCGTCGCTCCACCATCGACAAGACCAACGCCGTGCGCCAGCTGATCCTGTACACGATGGTCGCCAAGGTCGTCGACGCCGAACTGCGTCTGGCTGTATACCAGCGTGCCGCCGGTGCTGAAGCCAAGCTGAAAGACGGCTTCTCCTTCGGCTTCGGCGGTCATGTCGAGGCCATCGATCTCGGCCCGCACATGAACGAGAAGGAAGACGGCTCGGTCGAAAGCTTCAACGAGTGCCCGTCCTCGTACTTCTCCACCATGCACAGCGGCCTGCGCGAAGTGAGCGAAGAAGTCCACTTCTTCAATCCGGAGCACAAGGCAGTTCCGATGCAGCCGCAGGAAATGGCCAACGAGATCCTCGGTCACTTCTCCTTCACCAACGTGCGTTCGGAACCGGTGGTCGACGGTACTCTGGACGACTACAAGGCTTCGGCGGTGTTCGTCGGTGAAAACTTCGTCCTGCTGCGTGAAGAAGGCGCTCCGCAAAACGGCAAGCTGATCTTCTCCAAGCCCACCGGCCCGGATCAGGTCTACCGTGAAGTGTTCGGTAAGGAACCGGTCAGCACCCGCGTCAACCACATCGACACCGAACTGCTGCCGGTCGGCTTCCTGTCCGACATCAAACCGGAAAACCCGTCCTTCATCGGCAACACTCACTTCGCCGTCCTGGGCTTCATGCTGGTGCCGGATGACCTGGAGTTCAAGGTCGCCGAAAGCAACTACACCACCATCGGCTGGATGAGCAAGGACGAGATCCGTGAAGCGGCTGCTCGTTTCGAGCCGTGGTCGCAGATCCTGGTCGGTCACCTCGACGAGATCGAGAACATGGCCGTGCGTGAAGAAGCTCTGCGTCTGCGCCGTATCATCGAGCAGGAAGATGCGGCTCGTGAACAGACTGACGAACTTTCGTCTGACGCAGTACTTCGCGAAAAGCACAAGCAGGGCGCTGAAGAGCAAACTACTCAGCCCGTGTAACGGCATAAGTAGAGCCAGGGGTAACCCCTGGCTCTATGCCCGAATTGATAACACCTACTAATCAAGACTAAAAGGAACACACCGTGGCTAATGTATCTCAAATCAACATCAACAGCTATGACAACCACCTTCTGATTACTGGTGTTGATCAGAGCAATCTGATTGATCATGTGCCCGCTATGGTCTATCGTGCGCGCATGACTCGTGAAGGCCTCGTCCTGATCAAAGATAGACCGAACTTCACCCTGCCTCAGTTGCGCTTCGGTAAGCACAACCGTTATTTCTCTGCCATCTGTGCCGAATACGATCCGCTTGGATCTAGCACGGGTGTTCTGCTCGCTGGTCATAAGGGTTCTGGCAAGTCTCTCATGGCTGAAGAACTCGGTAACTGGATGATCAAACGCGATCTCCCGGTTATCATGATCGATGACGATCTCTGCCATCACACCATCAACCTCATCATCCGTGCTGTCGGTCCCTGCATGGTGTTGTTCGACGAGTTTGGTAAAGTGTACTCGGACGAAGACAAGCGCAATCGCCTGTTGACAGTGTTCAGTGACACGTCCTACGTCGGTGTCATGTTCGTGATCACCGGTAACTGCCGTGAAGAGTTCGGCGAATTCCTGGTAAACCGTCCACAGCGCTTCCGTTTTGCGATTCATTATGAATCGGGTGTCGATGTCGAGTTGGCATGTGACGTCCTCAAGAAAATGCAAGTGCGTGAGGAAATGCACGAGACGTTGCTGGCGTATGTACAAGGCCAACAAATCCAGCACGGTGGTCTGAATATCGACTCTTTCTTGGCAGTGGTGCGGGCTTCTGCGAACTGCAAGACTGTGGCTGAATTGGAAGAAGTCACCGAGATCATGAACGTACCGCGCATGGTCAAAAAGGAGTGGCGGGTCATCAGTGTCGTAGCGACTCCGAAACACGAACTGGCTGAAGATTTCGGATACAGCGCCGATATCACCAAGTCGTTTGTCATCGACGGCAATCCACTGATGCTGAGCATCGCCGAAAACCGTAACACTGGCCGTAGCTGGGAAAAGGACGAGGAGGGATGTTACATCACCAAGTCGTTTGATCCCAGTGAAGATTTTTCGGATGTTGTAATTAACCACGAAGGACAATACTATGATTTCGAGATCATAGTCAGTTATTGTTATTCGGTCAACGCACAAGGTAAACCGACCAGTAAGCGTGGTAAGGACCATCCTCGCATGGCGGAGATGGAAAGCCTTCATGCTCAACGCAATGGTAACAGTCGCACGGCTATGTTTGGTATGGAATACACCCCGTCTGCTTTTCTTGCTGCAAAACACCAACAGGGCTAAGGAGTCCATCATGAAGATCGAACAAAACGAAAACCTGCTCGGCATGCTGCGTCATCTGGCCAAAGACCAAGAGAAGCTGAACGCGGTCGTGGAATCTCATGCCAACCATCAGCTGACCTTCCGTATCGACGACAGCATCCAGCTGGGCGTCAAGGTCGATGCCAAAAAGGGCCTGAAGAAAGGCCAGTCCATCCAGATCGTGATGACTGACCTCTCCATCGAATCCGACGACAAGGCCACTCCGGTGCCTGCCAGTGCTGTGCAGAAGGCTTCTCCGAGCCGGGGCTGCAGTCTGGAAGACAAGGCCGAGATGAAGGCCCTGTACCGCTGATCATCACTGGGAGGCTTCGGCCTCCCATCTATTCCGGGGGCAACATGACCGCTATTGTGTTTCATCAAGGTAAGTTGATGGGCGATCGTAAGAACGCTCTCTTTACCAATCCGGTTACCTTTGTCGATGCGCCTAAGGTTTTCGTCAGTGAAGACAAGATGTTTGCATTCGGCATCAGTGGTAAAACGATCTCGGCAGAAACCAAGCCGCGTTATGAAGAGATCATCCGTAAGATCATCGAACACATGACGATCTCAGGTACTGATCGAAAAGCAGTTGACCAGATCGTTGAGATCGAGAACGGCCCGATCGACTTCACTCACGGCATCATCTGCACCAAGACGCAACAGTTCCTCATTCAGGACATTGGTAAGGTCTATGTGCGGCGATTTGATGGTGCCACGCATGGGTGTGGCACAGGTGGTGCTCAGATGGCTGTAATGCTGCGCTGTGGGCTCTCTCCGACCCAGGCGTACAACAAGATCACCATGATCGATCACTTGTCCGGTGCAAAGTTCGACAGCATCGACACAAGTCGTCTGAAACCATTCGTCATTAAAGGGGATAAGTGATGCCTGCCATTTATCGTGACGGTAAACTGGGTTTCCGTCTTAACCCTCATGTTCGAGAGGGTGTGTACGTAAAGTACATGATCGATGGGTTCGATCATTTCTTTACCAAACACGGTTTCATCTATCCGATGGGAAGTCTCGGTCCCAGTCTTGAATCTGTGCTGGAAGGTCGCCCTGTATTCGGAGATAAGTTCCGCAATTCGATTAACTGCAGCTATATCGTAGTTGATCATTACGGGCAGATCGTCCAGGCTGACGTCTACGTCAACGACGATAAAGAATACACCGTTGATGTGCACAGTCTGCCTCAAGGCTCTGGGGTGAAGTGGGTAGCCGCCGATCGTGAATGGGATCGTGATATCATTTCGGCCATTCTTATGGCGGATCTGAGTGATTCCGAAATGAACCAGCAGTTCAACGAGCAGGGTGTTAACGAAGGTCACAACTTCGTTTTCTTGATGGTCGACTACATCGTCACCAAACTCAATGAACTGTTCCCAAAAGAACCCAAAAACTGACATCGGTGCAAGCGTGAAAAAGAAAGTCGTGATCGTTGGTTTCCCAGGCATTGGGATGACTGAACTGACCAAGCGGCAAAAAGAATACGTGGAGGTAGAAACCTCTGCGTCGGGGGTATCGGCAGGTGTCATCAAGAACCTGCTCGATGAAGGTCTTAAAGTCCTTATTCCGTTCGACAAGGATATCTGTGACGCACTGGTCAAAGAGAAGATCAAGTTCGTCATCGTGTATCCGAGTCGTTCGCTTAAGGCTGACATCTGTAGTCGCATCAGTCCGAGAAGTATCGACGACACTCGCATCACCGATCTCATCAACCACTGGGACGAACACATCGACCAGTGCTCGACACAGGAGTGTTATACCCGAGTAGTACTCACCAAGTCTAACAGTTATCTGTGTGACCTGGTCGTCTACATTGAGAATCTGTTTACCAATTGTAAATAATTACAGTTGGCGCGTTCTCTATGTGAACAGAAAATAATTAACTCACAACAAGGACGGATTCGATGTTTGGGCTACTAACATCGTCCGTGCTTCGTCTGGCACTGAGTGCGGGTCGGTGGGTTGCAGATCTCTTAGTGGAACTGCCGCCTTTACCGACCGAACGGTCAGGACCCATCCTGACCTTGTCTCCTGAGCCCGAACCGGCAGCTGGCGCCAACCGCGACCTTAAGGCGGTCGTATGGAGGCGTGCAGTAGCCTGAAGCACGTAATTTGATCATGCATAAGCCGATCCTGGCCGGGCGCTGGCCAGCATAATGCAATAAGGGGAGTGTAGCCATAGAAATCAATGCGCTTGTGATAGCAGCTCTAGCTGTACTAAGCGCTGGTGATATTGATGCTCGTACTGGAGGACTCGTGATGACCGCCGATGTCGGTGTTCACTACGAGATGCCGCTTACTGAGTCGCCGGAAGACCCGGTCATACTCCGTCAGGCCATGCCTGATTGGTTACTTGGTGAAGCGAGGGCAATTCTGGACGAGGATCGTCATCAGTGGCTTAGCACAGTCGAAAGCTTTGCTAGCACATGGACGCACTGTGGGAACTGGCACGGGCACTGCGGGTCCCGTAAGCCAAACCATAGAGCCGTCTACCAATATCCACGGTGACTAAACCTTCGAAACCGATTAAGTTCGGCCTTAGAGCCAGTGGGCTCTCTCATGCAGCCGTGCATATAGCGAAATGCAAGTCTCTTGATCAACTGTAAGGTCATCATCTGCGACTATCCAATAGGGTTTCATGAGGCCAAGGCGGATATTGTAGTTATGGCAGCAGTGGGGATGAGCAGCGTCTTCTGAAAGTGATAATGGGACAACGACACCGAATGAACTAACGCTCGGCAGCCTCCAAGAGGAGGAAACAGTACCCAGATGGGGCTGTGCGCGAGTATTGTTGGATCGGTGTCAATGTCTTTCCTTTATTTTCTTTTGCCGATTTTATGAGGATCAACCTTTATAAGGACTGTTATGTCATTCCAAAGTGACTTCGATGTAAGGCACTTGCCAGAAGGACGCAAGTACTTACTGAAAGAGTTTGTCTTTAATGACCCTGAACACGGCAAGGTAGTGGTTTATCCAGAATACCTTACTGGCAGACGGGTAAGGCGACGACCCATGCTCTGGCCCACCATACAGCGTCTAAGCTGGGGTAGGGCAGACAGAGCCGAAACCATAAGAGACTATCTGTACAACGGGGGCATCGTGCACTGCAATGTCCCAAACAAGAAAGAAGCAGATGAGATATTCCACCGTGCGATGATCGCGGAGGGTGTCCCGAAATGGCGACGTATTACTTTGTACAATTATGTCCGCTTGTTTGGTCGACCTCTCTGGAAAGGATGGAGTAAATGAATAGTCTTGTCTCTGTATCTGCTGCAAACACTGGCGCTCCAGGTACGCCCTCGAGCCCTGAGCGTTGGCTAGCCGCACGTATCACCGCCAGCAACCTCAACGTGTTTCTTCAAATGTGGAAACGCACGCCTAAAGAACTTCTCACAGGCGATGAGTTCGAGGCTGCCAAACACATGGTCACCCACATCCAAGCCAGCGCCGGTGTCTTTATCGATGCTATCCATACTGCCCACACCATGGATCAGCTCATCGACATTAACCAAGAATTTTACAATATGGCTGCTGCTAAAAGTGGTGTCTGATAAGAGGGAGGCTCAAGCCTCCCTCTATGCCGACTCGATTCGAATATTTTTCAACAATACATAGTGGTGTTGAATAGGAAGAATGATCTTCCATATAACCTTCTTGATCGCAGGAGATCAATCATGGGCTTTAGTTTCCGTTGCAAAGTAACTCGTCCTGATGGCAGCCATGCTGTAAACATCGACAAGCGAGTTTCGTTTGGCTGGAAAACCGTAGCGGCTGTAGTGGTAGTCGCTGCAGCTGTAACTGCTGTCGTAACCAACAAGTAAAAAACTAACCAAACTTAGAGGAAGTTAACATGAGCAAAGAAAATGCAATTGCCCTGGGCGTAGCTGTGGGTGCTGTTGTTCTGGGCGGTCTGGGTATCCGGGCTTTCCGTAATCGTCAGTTGAAGAAGGCTGCAGCCAACGCAATGGCAACTGCCATGGCCAACTCGACACCTCAAGAGCGTGCCGCTGTTGTCCAAGCTGTAACTCGGCCTGCGCCGGCACCGGCTCCCAAGGAAGTCGTTCAGGAGCCAGTCAAGGCAGAAGAGCCTCAGGTTGAAGTCCAGCCTGAAGTTCCCGAAGTCGAAACCAACAATGAAACCATCATCGACAACGATGTAGTGATGCAGATCGTCACTGATCGGCAAGAGGAGATCACCTCGGTCTCTCGAATCCGTCTCCCGGAGGCAGGTGGTGCGCCTGTCTTCTGGGAAGCCGGTCAGCGTAAGATCCGTCGTCCTGAAGTCATCGCTCTCACTGAAGGTGATTTCGATGGAGGACGAAACGACTACGCTCGCGGATTCCATCACTGCACCCTGGACGGCGTAGCCGGTATCCTGCATGTCACCAAGAACAACTTCTCGGCCGTCATCATGACTGCCGATGGGGAGTTCCATGGTATCAGTACCAGCGCCGCTAAGTTCGGAGGTAAGAAGCTCAGCAATATCTCTGCTGAGCGTGCCAAAGTGTTCCTGAACGGGAACTGACGGCATAGAGAGGAGGGCAACTGCCCTCCTCTCTTTCTTTTTTTTGTTTCTACCAGTTCATGGCCGATTTCTTGTGCTTGATGGACACTTTCTTACGACTGAGCCATTTCTTCAGATCGATCTGATCAGACTTGATAATGGCGTGTTTCTCAATGATACTGGTAGTCTTGAACTCATTGTCCATACCGTTGTGAAGATTGTTCACCTTCACCCACTTGTGTTCGGGCAAGTTGCGGATATTGTAGAGGAAGACATCTAACTTGGAAAGGTCTTCCAGACTTGGGAGTTTGCCATCGAAGATGAAGACAAGTTCGCTGCCATGAGATTGGAACCGGCAGAGCTGGAACGTCTTCTCGACTACGGAGCAGAAACCTTGAGCAATGGCTTCTTCCATCACCGAGGAAGCGTACAGCCACTCGTTGGATTCTGTCTTATCCCACTCGACCTTGACACCCGTGTAATGGATGCCTGGTTTGAGTTCTTCTTGAAGATACCCAGATCCATGATAAAGAATGTGCATGTCATTGCCCTGTAATTTAATAATGCCGACTCAGATCATGTAGAAGGTGACGAGTCTACACCATGAAAAAGATGATTGTGATACGGGAAGGAGGACCACCTAATTCCCGTGAGCTGGACGACTACCTATACAATAGTGAAGTGACTCGTTCAGATTTCATAGACATGACGCCTGTGTCTGAAGAAGCGTTTTACAAGGATGGCATGAGTATCCATGTATCCGATTGGGACGTGGTGTCTAAGGATGGTGATAAGTACGATCAATGGCATCTGATTGCCGATATCGAGACGATGTACAGTTTCGATGATCGTCGTTACAAAGCCATGTTAGTGTTGGAGAAGTATAGGTCTGCACATTGCTCACCTGTCATTGTCTCCCACACCCCTACTTATTTTTTCTTTGTGTATCGCGTTAAGAAGAAAATATCTAACCTGATTAGCCAAAACCTCAAGGCCATCTTAGAGAGTTTTAATGGAGAGTGCTATGACTACGCGATTGACGAACAGTCTGTTGGATCTGTTGGCGTATCCATACAGGAAGAGGAAGATGCTGAAGACGCTCGAGAGATTCGTGAAAGAAAAGGTACTCGATGAACGTACCTACTTCATGTTCATGGAAATCAAGACAGCATCAGGATCTGACTTTGCCAGAATGTGTTTGATCAATGTCATCCGTGACATGATCGTGACTATGTACCGGCAACGTAACCTGGAATACGAATACTACACCGGTGGCATGGCTTTCCATGTAGAGTACTGGGTACGGAACATCGTTCTTTACCAGATGCCGACTATTACCAAGGGTTATCCGATATACATGTTCAAACACAAGTCTGGGGCATTTGCTAAGCGCATTCTGTTTGCAGCAGGTGACCATGCAATGAACAGACTGAGCGATATGCCATCTACCCAGATGGATGTCGCTGATCTTGTTTGTAACCTGATGGGCATCAAGGGTAAAGAAGGTGTGATGCCGTTGGTGTTCTCTGATTCTGACCGATTTGCCAATCTATTTGAGCTTAAAGATGCAGCATAATCCGATTATATGACGGACAGTGTGTCCTCATTCCAACTCAAAGGAACTACATCTATGACGACCCAGTCGACTGCGGCTAAGAAGCCGGCAGCCAAGAAACCAGCTGCGAAGAAACCCGTTGCCAAGAAACCGGTCGCTTCCATCAAAGTACCGACCACCGCGTCGGCAAAAGCCGCTCCAGTAAAGAAGGCTGCTGCTGCCAAGCCGGTGGCTAAGAAGCCTGCTGTGAAGAAGACCTCGCCGGCCAAGGTGAAAGGCCCGGCTCCGTTCAGCCTCCTGTCGGAAGAGATCGAGAAGTTGGCCAAGTCCATCGTCGAAGCCGAGGGTCGTACCGAGACCCTGGGCGGTCGCATCACCAAGGCTCAGAAAGAAGTCCTGGCTAAAGAAGCCAAGCGTCTCGGTGTCAAGCCCGCTCAACTGTCGGCTGCCATCGTGATCGCGTATCTGTCGCGCCTGTGATAGTGCCTGTAGAGAGCCGTCCATATGGACGGCTCTCTATGCCGCTTTACTATGAGTAAATCCATTAAGGAGTATTCCACATGGGTGGGATTTTTAGCGCACTGGGATTGAAAGCCAAGATCGCAGTGCTGATCGTTATTGCTGCCATTGTGGGCGGGTTGATCTTCTGGGTGAATTGGTCTGCAGGCAAGATTGCAGAAGTCACTCAGCTGAATGAAACCATCACGCAGCAGAAGAAAACCATCGAAGATCTCCGTAAGGAAATCAAAGACTACACCACGCGTAAAGAGGAATTGGACGTTGGGTTCAAAGAGATCGAAGACAGTCAAATCGATCTTCTCTGTGCTGCACGTGGCAATTCAACCATCACGATTCCTGTCAAAGTACCGACCATCGTAGAAGTGGTCAAGTACGTCGACCGCAACACAGGCTGCCCGACTACTGATAAGGAAAAGACAGAACCCTACGATCCGAATGTATCAGTACTTCGTCCGACCAATGAGGCCATCTCACTCCAGACGCTGAACAACTCCTGGAAGGCTTACTGCCTGGCGACGAACAACGAGGAAAAATCATGCGAACCCTTCCGATGACCGGTAAACCTGGTCGACCCTACCAAGATCTGGCAATCATTCTCATCCTGGTGGCAATTTTGTTCCTGCCCGGATGTGCTAACAAAGATTACCAGATGGTGCCTGAGTGCGAAGTAGCGGCTCCGCCAGATCCAGATCGATTTATCAAAGCTGGTGTGGATGAGCGATTGGTGTTGATGACCAACTCCTATATCAAAGCATCCAAGTACGTGGGCGAGTGCAATAACCGTATCAAAGTGGTCAATGCTGCCAATAAATCAGCTGAATAATAGAGGGAGGCTCAGGCCTCCCTCTATGCTCGAATCCTATGTAACTATCTAAAGGATCACTTCCATGAGCATTCGTAACACAATGGCTGCTGCAGAGCAGCGTAAACGACCAACTCTTCCTGAGGGGTTCGTTGGAGAGATTTCCTTTTCTGCGTTCATAGATCAGAATAGCTTAGAAACCCTTTCTGGATTTAATACTGTGGCAACTGGCACCAGTCAAATTAACACTGGTTCCAATGCATGGCTTAAATTCAATATTGGTGGCAAAGAACTTTACGTTGCGAAGAAACCAATCCGGGCCGCCGTTAATGGAGAGAAGCTACAGTCAATCGGAGTTATTGACGGGGCCAAAATAATCACATTTGCTGGCAAACAGTACAAGATGCGTCTGCTAACTGGTACTGACAACATCTCTGACAATCCGCCTGCCCCAAACACTGCTCCTGGTGGAGAATGGGATTCTATCCTTGTTAGAGTACATGAGAGTCATCCGGCGGCTACACGCTGGGCAAGTTATTCGAGTGCTGATCTAGGGATGTTTAACGCAAACGGATCTAACGGGGTCGTTTGTATTTGTCAGGGCAAGTACGTTAGTGCCAACGGAATCACTACCGGTCGCTTCTGTAGGGGTTATCCAGATCCTGTAAGAGGAGTGTGGTATCTCCCGTACGGCGATGTCGGGAATGGTAACTACGGTTGGCGTCCTGTGTTGGAACGTATCTAATCATAGAGGGAGGCCAGAGCCTCCCTCTATGCCGAGTCGATTCCAATTTATTTTGACAATACATAGTGTCGGTGAATGGGAAGAAGAGTCTTCCTTTAACCAGTCCTCTGGAGGACATCATGAGTATCGATCCGAAGAATGCAATCATTGCTGGATTGGGCGCCTGCCTTATCGTAGGCGGTTACCTGATCTACAATCGCAGTAAAGAGAATGACAAGAAGATGAAGGAGATGCAAGAGCGCGTCCAATCCCTCATCAAAGACGTACCTGAGATCGTCAAACCGTCTCGTTAAGCAATACCCTAACCTAGCCCTAAGGAGGGCAAACATCATGTTGTACAATAATGCCCTCTCTAAGAAGGTAGCTGAAAAACGAGCCAGTATCGATGAGATGCTGGCTCCCCTTTATGCCGAAGCAGAATACCTGCTGGTAACCATTGAGGCTGACAAGAAAGAAGGTCTGGAAGTTAGCCTCCAGGACGAGCGTCACTACAGGATCGATGAACTGATGGATCAGATCAGCGACCTGATTAACCAGATCTAAGGAGATCACAATGGGAATATCTGATTGGCTTGAAGACTATCATCCAGAGCGTCTGTCTATTGAAGAAGCTCTGGATATGGCCGGTGCAGCATATACTGGAATGTGGGCGTTGTCAGACAACCCCATTATTCCTAAGAAGCTACCACCCATGCCGAAACACTACGAAAAACTACTTGAGGAGTGTGATAAACGCGAACCTCAGATAGTGGGTAAATTCCGTAGTTTTGTTTCATGGCAGGAAGTCTTCAATCTAGTTGTTTCCATTAGCTACACGGACTACCGGAAAGCTTTCCAGAGAGCCCACAACTCGTTTGGTTACAATAACCTCGTAAACGTGGTTTCTTGCCACACTGGTGGAATCATCATCTCTACCATTCACGGACATCGAGAGATCGTGCGTGCTGAATTCGATGACGTGAGCAATTACCTTCTGATGATGGACGGTAGGAAGGTACGGGTCATTGATGGTGACGATGGCATTGAGCGTTTCTTCACTGTCCATGTTTCAGCTGACAGCAAAATCGTTGTCATCAGCATCAGTCCTTTTAAAGACTGACCATTAACCACGACCTAAGGAGGTCACATGAAACTCAAATTCACTGACATCGAACATTTCGAAGAGATTCGAAATGGTGCGGTTGCATACATGGAAGATGGTTTTCCAGAATGCGATCTGCGCATGGTTCCCATCGTAGCTGCTCTCAATGCCTGTGAATCCGTTGCGGTTCGTTGGTGTTGTGAGGGTCATCCGACTGGGACCTCTGAGAAGGATCACTTCTACGTAGCCATGGCAATCAAAGACCAGGTAGGTCTTGAATACGTGGTCGCCATTTACGAGAAAGCGGTTGAGATCCTTTCCAAGAAATGGAATGACTACTTCATTGAGCTGAATACAGGTCATCTGTATTTCGATGATACGTCGTTGTGGCGTCGTTGGTGTATCGAAGGGTACATTGACACTGACGATAAGGAACCATATATCTCCAGTCTGGAGGAAGCCTGTCGTCTGGTGTCTGAAGAGCACCGTTACGCTGAAAAGTCGTTCTCCCTAGCTTGATCTGCAATACCCCTACCCAACTGCTTAAGGAGCAGAGCATGTCGTATACTTTCGTCACCAACAACAACAAACTGGAAGAAGCTCGCAGCAACACCACCGAGCCCTTCAAGAACCTGTTCATCACCAAGATGGATAACGACGAAATCGGTTACGAAGTACAAGGTGACGTCATTGTCATCAAGTACGAGATGGTAGATGACGAGCGTTTCGTCATCCGTTCCAATCAGACCTACGAAGAGAACGGGTACATCACCCCGCTCCCTTCTCTGTTTGGGATGGCTGCTAAACTCCATGGTTGCAAGACTATGGTGATCGGTTCTTCTAAGTTCGCCATTGATGTAGCGGTGAACTCTGAGGAGTCTGAGTATGTAGCTGCTCGTGCTAAGGTCGGTTACGTCGAGTACCACCAATCGAACGGCGTTGTGTTCGAACTGGTTGGTAATCGCTACGTCGCCGTATCGAACAACATGATCAAGGCTATCCGTGATTCTTACGTAGCCAAAGGTCTGCACGGGATGATTCCCGAGAAGTACATGGTTCGCTTCCAAGTGGGTGACCGTTTCGTTTACAGTCATCTGGCTAACGCATACCGCGATCCGCTGGTGGCACATTCCTTTAACCGTGAGATCCCGGAGAAACTCTGGGAGGATCTCAAAATGACCCTGTCGGGTCTGGAGTAACATCATGTCGCAAGTAAACGTGTATCACCAAGAAGAAGGCCTGGTCTTCCGCAAGATCACTGCCGAGTCTGGCATCAGTTACATCGCTGTAGACCTCGCCGATATCGGCGACGACAAGAGTGACCTGCTGGTACGTCACGGTGACCCTGAGAAGGGTTACTGTGGCTACTATCCGGTCAAGTTGCTGTACGCCGATCGTGGTGTGCGTCAACGTGCCGCTATCAAAGCTCGTAAACGCGCTCCCGGTGAGTATTGGGTGCGTCGTCAGCGTCAGGCTCTTGAAGAGTCTGGCTTCAAATACAACTGAGGTATCAACGATGTCCGAAGCACACATTGAAGCAATGGAAGTCCTCAAACGTAAGAAGCAAGAGTACCGTGCTACGCGTCAAGGAGTCCATCAATCCTCTGGCAGAACAACGGTGCATAATCCCAATGCAGTGGCCGAGTGTCAGCTCCTGCTTCTGGAGATCACCTATCTGGAAAGTCGGATACTCTCCTTGTCCAACATGGACTTGGACTTCATAGTCTGACACGGCATAGAGAGGAGCCCTAGGGCTCCCCTCTAGCTATTTCTTTTTTTGTTTAGAACAGCACGCTTCCTGCAGCTGCCAGCAACTCACCCACTCCAATCACAGCGCCTTTGGCAACCTTGCCAGCAACACTCCCAACGGTCTTGACCGCATCGGTCAATGCACCCTCCATCCCCTCATCAGCAGAAAGATCCACTGCATCCTCAGGCATCATCTCACGCAACTGATCAATGAACTTCTCACCATCATCCAATGTGGCAGAGGGGTTCTCAATCAGGTTCTCAAGAGATGTCTCCAAATCGTCCGGAGTCTTGACGCCCAGGATTGCAGCGACCTGTTCTTTAGACCATTGCAGAATGTCTTTGGAGCGAGTCGATACGTTGGGCTCTTCGCCTGTATCGAGGAATACGTCAAACACATCGCAGCGATGTACCTGACCTACCCGATCAACACGAGCGATGGTCTGAGTCCGTTCGTAGTCACGGAATGGCGAGTTAGTGAAGACCAGGGTGTTGGCCATCACCAAGGGCATTGCTGTCGACAACGACTTGAAGGTAGCGATCAGGGGGTTGATATCCTCACTCTCACCAAACTTCTTGATGATTGCTGGGAGATCTTTGTTGGTTTCACCATAGACCAGAATCGGCTTGTAGCCTGCTTCAGTCAACAGACGATCCAGTTCCTTGACCACTTCAACGTAGCTGGTGAAGATGACAGTCTTGCTCTTGGCATTGTCAATGATCCGATCCAGCGGAATCTTCGGCAGCATGTCCAGATGACACTGGATACGCATCTTGCCCAGAACCTGACTCAGCGCTTCGCCCATGACCTTGAGATCGACGTACTTGATGATCGCACGGACATTCAAGAACGGTTTCCGGTAACGGTCTGGGAGAGAAGGTACGATGGTCTTCAGCTCGTAGCGATTACAGAACATCACCATATCCTTCATGGTGACTGGATCATAACCCTTACGGATCTGCTTGATGTAGCCAGTGTAAAGGTTGAAGTCTTGGACACCTCGACCACTCAGTGACTTGGCATGAAGTTCCATGCAGGTCGCGTAGAGCTTTTCATACTCCGGCATTCCCTTACGGTAGAACTCCAGACGTTCTTTGATGAACGCCCCCATCTTGTCACGGACGCTGGCCAGCGTGTAGTCCTTACCATTGGAGATCGAGATCTTCTCCTCGTGGTAATCCACACCGGGTGTTTCGACTTCCTCTTTCAGTACCTTAAAGGAAACGATACCGATACGGTTAGCCAGAATCTCGTTGGCGCGCTTGGCTTCTTTGCCGAAGATCTTCTTGAACGCCATCTTGACTTCTGGTGTGAAGTCATTACAGATCGTGGTCAGGAGTGTGATTGCTTCGGAGCCAATGGCCTTGAACGGTGTACCGGAAGCATGGACGGTGTCGCGGGAATTCAGAACCTTGATCAGCTCGATGAGGAACGATGTACGGCCTGACTCTTCGTTGAAATTGTGCGACTCGTCGATCCCGGTGTACACCTTACCGAAGTTACCCGAATTGCGCTTGGCGAACTCAAGGAATTTCTCGAGGTAGTCGAAGTGGACAATGTAGTACTTCTTACCTGGAACAGGATCGGTACCACTCAGGCTGTGCCAGTAATCCACAGGACCTGACTTGAACAGGGTGTTGGCTGTCTTGACCCAGACATCGATGACCGAGTTCTTCGGCACGATGAACACGTTGGTATCTACACCGAGACAATGTCCCAACGCATAGTTGGTGATCGTCTTACCACCACCGGCTGCCACGTCCATCAACATCCCTTTAAGGGAGTATTCCCACGTCGTACGGTCGTACAACTGTAAAAATTTAAGTTGATAGGTAAATAATGTGACATTCAGATCGTCAAGTGCCTTGTAGTTAAGGCGTGGTTTGAAGTCACCGGAGCCGATATTCCGCAACCAAGTGGAACGGAGTAACTCTTCATAGATCCTTTGGAGTTGCCGACGGCCCACGTAAGTGCGACGAGACTGCATCAACTGTTCAATGATGTACAGTAGTTCGATGGCAAAGAACTTAGGCACTTTGACATGGGAACGACCAACAGCAGTGAACATGTTGTTTGTGATCTTGCTCGTCTTCCAGTGGTTATACACGTCTTTTGCAAACCGCAGACCTGGGATTCCGTTCACTATAATGTGAGAATCCGTCTCCTTTACGGAGATCAGTCCCAGCAGACGCGAAAAGTTTGCGTACATTCCTATATTCCTTGTTACATCAGGGAGTAAAGTTAAAGAGGTCATAAGATGACACAGAAAACCCAAGGTCAGGTCTCCGTGAAAGTACTGCTGAACGAGACCCAGAACTACCGCGCAAGCCTGGAAAGCCTCATGGAACTCGGCCGTAGCCTGCTGAGCGTCCCGAGCCTGGAATCTTCTTCCGCCGACGCTTTCCAGAGCACTGCCGAACACATCCTGGAAGAAGCTGGTCATCAAGAAGACCTTCAAGTGGTCGACGGCGTTGCTGAACCGGAAGCTCGTATCGAGCTGATCATGCAGGACGTCCTGGTTCCGCGCCTGACTGAAGTCGAGCAGATCGAGAAGTCTCTGGCTGAGAAAGCCGAAGACGAGATCCCCACTCCGTTCACCACCCGTGACGCTGAAACTGCAGCGGCCATGGAATCTCTGCAATACCGTACTGACATCCTGGACATCTTCGGCGAAAACATCCGCAACGTGAAGACCATTCTGTCCATGGAAGGTATGCCGGTGGACGTGGTTCGTCCGATGGTTGTCAGCATCGTCAAGCGAGCTGGTGAAGAAGCTGCTTCGTTCGGCGTCTCGCTGGAAAGCGTTGAGCAGACCCAGGTTCTGGGCGAAATGGCCGATGCTGTTCAACGTATCGAACAACTCGTCGAGAAAGCTCACGAGACCACCACTGCTCAAGCCGAGCGCATTCGTTCCGAAGCCGAAGCTATCGGCAGTGACGGCCAGGACAAGATCGGCGATCTGATCGAACGTCATCGCGCCGACAATCCGAGCGGTGCACATCTGGCAGCCGGTACGTCGGTAACCACCGTGGCCAGCGACAATGCGTCGTCCGATACTTCGGAAGAAGACAACCAGCTCGATGCTGGTGATGGTACCGATGAAGGTACTGACGATCTCGATGCTGGCGCCGAAGGTGCTGATGAGTCGGCTGACGCCAATCTCGATCTGGACAACGCTGAAGGCGGCGATGACCTGGCCGGTCTCGATGATGCCGCTGGTGCTGAAGGTACTGGTGAAGCAGACGACACCAGTGGCGATGCCGGTGACGATGTTGACAACGTCGATGATCTGTCCGGTGGTGACGCAAGCGATGACACCGGTAGTGCTGACGATACTTCCGGCGATGACCTGGGTGGCGATGACACTGGCACTGACGACAATGTCGAAGGTGCTGATGACGTAGCAGGCACGGATGATGTCGACAACGCTGAAGGTACTGACGGTACCGAAGGTGGCGATGACACCGATAACCAGGAAGAGGAAGAAGAGGAGTCGGACAATAAGGACGACAACAAAGCTTCTATCGAATCCATGGTTGCTCCGGTCACCATCGAACAAGCCGACTATCGCATCGGTGACGAAGCTGACCAGATCCGTGGTCATGTCCTGAACCTGCTGGCTCTGCTGAATCAGAACGAAATGCTGACCGAAGCTGGTCAAGTGGCCCTGTCCAACATCCAGGCCAACGAAGGTAATAACTTCGTCCTGACTTCCGACATGTTCACCGATCGTGCCGCCGAAGTCCTGATCCGTCATTACGACACCTGGATCGCTGCTGCATTCCGTGATGGTGAAGCCAACCTGCGTGGCATGAGCATCCTGCTCGATAGCTAATGTAGAAGATGAATCGCGAGGGTGGCAACACCCTCGTTGATTTGTAAGGACTTTTGCCCCCTATAGTGTGTAGAGTTCTGCTCTTTTACAATTTAGCTACATCAAGAATGCGCTTAATTGCGTACTGTTCGGGTTGGATCATCCTCTGACCCTAATGCCACCTCTCGATAGGTTGCAGACTAGGTGAGAGGTAACCCCTCTCACCTCCCTATTCGTTGCCCCCGATGAACTCGTCGTGATAGTCGGGGTGGTTGCATGTTCCAGCATCCTGCTTAATCTCGCTACCGGTAGGCTCTGTTGGTAAACGATGGCCGTTGACGCGTTGCTCCGGCCGCTGCCATAGCGTTCATTTGCATCCGGCTGTGTAAATGAGCGTGACAAGTGTAAGTGCCCGCTCCTCATTTCCACTTGTCGTAAAGTGCAGCCTCCAGTGATCTTCTCTTCGCCTAGAGATTAGATCACTGGGGGAAGTACTTTATTATGCCGTCTTCCAATATATGTACGTGTCATTGAGGAGGGTAATCATGCTTACGCTGTACACGATTGCCATTCCTCAATGGAGGAAGGCTAAAGAAAAGAATATAGAGTTGTTCGACATCACTGTTAAGTCAGGTTATGAACCGTTTGCCCCGTATAAGGACGTACTGTACGCCTACAAGCGCGGCGAAGTAACTGACGACCAATATACCACCATTTATTTAGACAAGCTTAGAGCGCATTTTAGAGCCCGTCCAGAGGACTTTCAGAACCTATTGGAAAGAGATGCTCAATTAGCAATTGCTTGTTATTGTACTGCGGGTAAATTCTGCCATCGTCATTTGTTTATTCAGTTCATTAAGGAGATAGCTGAGGACAACGAGTACGACCTCGTCTATAACGGCGAAATAGTATGACCGTTCCTTAAGCAACCTCCCTATCTGAGGTCATTATGGCTTGCAAGACTGATGGATTTAAATTTGATCCAGAGAAGACAGCGCTGGAGAATCTCTTTGCACTGATCTACCGGACGAACCGTGTAGCACTCAATCCCAGCGTAGTGGACGTTGAGAACGTACGGCCCATGGAAGAAGATGAACACGGTGACAACACCATCATCTTGGTAAAGGCTAAGGCAGGTGGACGTCTCAAGGGTGAGAAGGATCTCTACTACGCTCGGGCAGATATCGACAACCATTACCCTGTGTTCCAGATCGATGCTGAAGAAACCATCGGCATCAATGACAAGGACGCACTCATTGAGTATCTCGACAACAAGTTCAATCTGGTGGACGGTGAGTTCGATATCGACATCAACGAACCATTTGAATCCTTGATGGCTCATACGTCGATTGACATTTACGCCAAAGACCAATCACTGATCTACATTGGTCGCAAGACCATTCACATCTTCTGGTCTGGCGGTATCCGCCGTATCACCGAAGAAGGCCAGCTACGAATTACCGAGGATGGCGAGATTCGCATTACCGGCGATTTGATCGTTTAATGACACACGGCATAGAGGGAGGGCTGATGCCCTCCCTCTATGCGTTTATGCCGAAGGCATGGACTTACGGAGCAGCCGGGTCCAGGTCTGCAGCAGCAGCGTCGAACGCAGCAGCCATCTGAGTCATCAGGTCACTGATGGCAGCAGTGTTGGCAGCGATAGCAGCGTCCTGGGCGTTCTGCTTGATCGACAGGGCAGCAGGAGTCACGAACTTGTCGGTAGAAGTACCGTCGATGACGTCCTGGTTGCTGGCGGTCAGGTCAGCAATGGTGCGACCTTGCAGTTTCGCCGAGTCCACGGCCTGGGCAGTGGCGTCCAGCTTGGTACCGATCTGGGTCATCAGGGTGTTGATGATGTCCGGATCGTTATTCAGCGCAGCAGCCAGCTCGTTGATGGTGTTCAGAGCTTCCGGTGCAGTGCCAGCCAGTTCGGCGATGGCAGCATCGATGGCGCCTTTCACGCTCAGCGAGGTGGTGTACTTGACATCGTCAGTACCAGCGATCACTTCAGCAGTGGTAGCTTTCGCCGCTACGAAGTTGTTGAACGCAGTCTGCAGAGCAGCCAGGTCAGTTGCAGCGCCGCTCTCGGCAGCTTCCACAGCCAGACGCAGCTGTTCCAGAACGGCGTCCAGAGCCTGCTGAGTCGGAGCCTGGGTGTCAGCATCCGGGAAGGTGACGGTGTTGGTACCGATGGCATCGCCAGCTTCCAGCTTGTCACCGATCTGGCCTTCCAGAGCAACGACGCGGCCGTCCAGAGCCGAGACAGCAGTATTGGTGCTGGCAATGGCGTTGGCGTTGGCAGTGGCCTGATCCTGCACACCCTGAACGCTGGCTTGCAGAGCATCGCGTTCGCTGGTGATGCGGGCATCCAGCGCAGCGTCTTCCTGATCCAGACGCTCGACGATGGTCTTCAGGTTCTGAGCCGGGTTCTCACCGTCGGTAGCCAGTGCAACCGGGTTCAGACCCAGATCGCTTTCGCCAGCCTGCAGGAAGTTCGAACCTTCACCAACAGCAGCTTCCAGCGCATCGATGCGCGCATCGATCGGAGTCAGGGCGGTGGCGATTTCAGCTTGTACCTGGGTCAGGTTCAGCTTGGTGTCGATGACGGTAACCAGAGCTGCAACAGCGTCTTCCTGGTTGGCCAGAGCGTCAGCCAGTTCCTTCAGGGTATCGAGGGCAGCCGGAGCGCCATCGACCACGCCGTTGATGGCAGCGTCAACCGCAGCCTTCAGGCCCAGGGCAGTGATGTACTTGGCATCGTCGGTACCGGCAACGGCTTCAGCCGAAGTGGCTTTGGCGGCGATGAAGTCGCTCAGTGCAGTCTGGACGGCAGTGATGGAATCGGCGTTGGTGCTGTCAGCAGCATTCAGAGCAGCGACCAGAGCGGTCAGAGTCTGACCACCGACGCTGTACTGACCGAAGTCATCGGACTTCAGAACGACCTGGCTCAGGTCAACGCCAGCTTGCGCTTCGGCGATGATCTCGGCCTTGGTCTTGCCTTCGAGCTTGGCCGAGTCGGCAGCTTGTTCCAGCTTGCCGAGCTTGGAAGCCAGGCCAGAAGCCAGATCCGTACGGATAGCCGCTTCGCGACCGTCGGTGTAGGCATTGGCATCGGCTTCAGCAGCGTCTGCCTTGGCAGTGGCGTCGGTAGCAGCAGCAGCGATAGCAGCAGCCTGAGCAGCGTCGGCCTTGGCGGTGGCATCGTTGGCAGCGGTAACCAGAGCGGCAGCCAGATCGGTCTGCAGCTGGGCGATGGCAGCCTGGTTGTCACCGGCGATCTGCTGCAGAGCAGTCAGGGCATCGGGGTTGTTCTGCAGGGCAGCAGCCAGTTCCTGGATGGTGTCCAGGGTTTCCGGAGCGGTACCGACCTTGTCAGCCCAGAAGGCTTGCAGGTTGGCCGGGGTCAGGAACTTGTTGGTCAGCACGCCAGCAACAGCTTCGACGTTGGTAGCGGTGCCGAAGTTGTCGACGTTACCCAGGCCGACTTGGGCCTTGGTTACGTTGTGCGGGTTGTCCTGGCGAGCGATGAAGGCTTCGAATTCAGCGTTCAGGGCAGCCAGATCAGCAGCAGCGGCATCACCGATCAGAGCTTGTACTTCAGCGAGGGTCTTGCCACCCAGCTTGTTGGAGTCGAACGCTACGGCGTTGATGTCCAGCTTGCCATCGAGGCGACCACGAATGGCGGCGTTGAAGCTAGCCAGGGCGGTCAACAGATCCGTCAGTTTTTGAGCATCGAGAGACATACGTCACCTTTTTTGTCTTAAAGCGTAATGGAGTCGGTCATGTCGTTGATCACCTCAGTGATGTCGACAAGAGCCGTTTCGAACTGGTCAACCAAGAGATAATCCGCTGCCGGTTTACCACCAAGGTTGCGCGCATCGTTTACAGTTCCCTGACGCGCTTCCTCGACAATCTCTTGTCGAGTATAACCGTCCAATTTCAGGGAGTTGACAGCAATGCCGTCAATACCCAGCTTCTCTTCAAGAAGAGCCTGCACCTGTTCAATGGTGTAGGCGCCTACTTGTTCGGCAGTTACCTCGTTGGGGTTATCACGCCGAATAGCGTAAATGCTGAGGACATTATTGAGCGTGGTTCTGAACGATTTGCGTTCGAACCCCTCACCACCATCGATACGAGTAGCGATCGTGATTTCAATACTGTCCTCACCGGACAACAGCTGCTGTTCAAGTAGAGGAAGCTGAGCAATCGTGGCTGTCAAGCTTTGATTACTCATGGGTTGTCCTCACTACAGCCGTTACTGAGGCTGCGGTTCCGAGTCGACGGGGGTCACATCGCCGTAATCAGGCCCGTCCAGCACTGGATTGATTACGACATCAGCTAAAGGGAGTTCGGGTGCGCCTGCTTGCTGGATATCCACCATCAGTTCGCCGCGGAAAGCGTAGGAACCTGGCAGGGCGGTCAGCATAACCGAAGTGTCTTCGACAACGACGCTGAAGTCGATGTCTTCTTCGGTGAAATCCAGGCCGTAGCGAGCGTTCAGAGCAGCAACGACGTCACCGGTGGTGGTGTAGGTGCCAGCCGGAACTTCAGGTACTTCGATACCGACGTTCAGGAACATCATGCCGATGTCCAGACGGTCGAAGAACACGACCTGCGGACCGCTGATGCGGGTTTCAACGCCGTTGACCGACTTGATGATGCCTTCGGCATTGGCGACAGCCACTTGCACTTCGGCTTCTTTAGCCGGATTGGTGGACACTTCCACCGGGCTGAAGGTCAGCTCGCCAGCGGCGAACTCGAAGCCTTGGCCACGAACGGCCTTGTTCACGGCTTCGAGGAAGACACCCCGGCCAGTTTTATCAGCAATACTCATCTTTTCATCCTCGAGGTAAGATGTAATACAGTTTACATCACTGTACATAGGATGTCGGCATAAACCCCACAGCGCTTTCGCACTGTGGGGAGTGTGCTTAACTCACTACGGGAATCTGGAAGGTTTCCCGAGGGCGACGCATTTCGAACGGGAACTTCCTGCCATGGTCGTTGTGGTGTACGACGTTGACACGATACTGACCGTTATCTTGCTCTTGCGGGGATGCTTGAGTAGCAGCCACATCCAGCCACTTGGCCATGTACGGTAGCGGCATGTCCAACGGTGCCTTGAAGTCAACAGGACGTTCCAGAACGTCCATGGCATCTGCACAGTTGAAGTTGATGTAGGAACCGATCTCATCCCAACCCACGCCAGGTACCTTGGAACCAGAATCACGTTGGAAATTACGCCAGCGCATTTCCGATGCACGTACCTCGAGCATCATGTCGTCGATGGTCTCGCGATTGGCTTTCCAGCAGGCCCGACCACGAGCAGTGGACATCTCGTACTGGATCACGTATTTACCGACGTTCACATGGATCTCGGACTCGTCTTGCGCAATACGCTGAACGGCCTTACAGATCGGCATGTAATCGCCGGTCATGGCGATGGCACCAGTCACAGCGAACGAGCCCATGAAGTGTACACGCTCGAGCAGGAACAGAGCGACAGTGAACATGAAAGCAGCCGCGTAGGCTTCTTCCGAGTTACGGTCGATCAGACCCAGCGATACCTTCAGGCCAGTGCGGTACGAATGACCCATGACACGAGCCACGGTTTCCATGCGGGACATGGATTCCTTGATCGCCAGTACCTGGTTAAGTACCTGGTTGGGTGCATCGAAGCTGTAGCGTACGATCTCGGAGTACGTGGTGGCATGCAGGTTCTCATTGGCAACGATCTGATCCCACAATACCTTCAGCGCCGGATTGGTCACGAAGTTGTTACCTACAGCCATGATGCTGTTGGCAGCAATTGTGTCACCTTCCCATTGCCAACCGAGATTCTGGATCATGGCCTGAGCAATCATGGGATCGCCGGTCTTGAACTCGATCAGACAGGGACTGAAGTCGAACTCGTTGGTATCCCAGTCAAGGCCACGCAACGAACGCCACATGCTCCATAGCTTGGGATGTGGGTCGTTCACGGTGTCCAGTAGACCACGGGGCTCACCCAGGAACAACCGCGAATCGCCATAATCACCTTTATCGGTGTTGAAGATGGCATTGTCGATAACAGCCATTTCCGTCATACTTCATATTTCCGAATGAGAGAGTGAAGCGGGCACATTAGTACCCGCTGTTCGTCAGATTGAGCAACCGCCACTGGTACAGGCCGGACCAGAGGTGTCCAGGCCATCATCTTCAGCCACGTCACGACGCACACGCGTCATCACAGCTGCCAGCGCCTCACGGTCAGAAGTCTCGGAGTTGGTGTAGTACAGAGACTTACGGCCCATCTGCGCCATGTAGTTGGTCTCTTCGATCAGATCGGACGAATCGATCTTTTCGTCGCCTTCAAACGTGGCGTAGTCGTCAGCACTGATGGATTGATCAGCCCACTTCTGGAAGATGGCGTAGGTGTCGGTGTGTTGCTTCCGAGTACGCTTCCAGGCAATGGAATACCACTCCTTCAGGGTGTCAGCTTCCGGAGCCACCCAGTACATGGTGTTATCACCGTCGGTCTTGATGATCGAGATGTAACGCAGGTCCATGAGGCTGTTGGTGCAGGCGCTGTACTTGGACGACGACTCACCCGGCATGTGTGCGATCAGCGAGCTGAAACGACCACCGCCTTGTTGAATGAGACGTTGACTTACATCGTGCCAATCGTACTGGTTAACGAACGGTGCCAGCGTGTCCACGTTCTTGTTGTAGGTGGATTGAGGAGTCCATCCACGTGGCCAGTTGGTCTTGTGAATCCACTCAGCATTGCCACGCTCTTGGCCCAGGCGGATGGAAGCATTGATCAGGTGATAAGCATGACGCTCAGCCACCCGGTGCAGTTCCATCATCCCTTCTTGAGAGGTGTACGACAGCTTACGCTGCGCCATGTAGTGAGCGATGTCCATCAGACCGACACCCGCATTGCGGCGCGCTTGAGCAGTGAGCTTCATGTGCGGCAGTGCGTAGTGGTTGTGGTCGATACAGAAATCGATCATGTACAGCGCGTTGTAGGCGGTCTCGGCGTACTGTTCTTCGCTGTGGACGTTCGTGGGTATGATCGCTGCAAGTGCGCAAAGAGAAACTTCAGGTTCCTGACGTTTGTCAGTGACCTCAACTACACGTGACCACTCATCATCGCCTTCTTTGCGATCTTGAGGAGCACGGCGGAACATGACACCGGGCTTGAGTTCCAGAGCCGCTACACAGCCCGGAATGCCCTTGACTTCAACCGGCACGTTGGAGTCCAAGAACATGCCCTTCTTGGATTCGGTATCGAACTTGATGTAGCCCAGGAACTTCTCGCTGTAGAGTTCGATCGCATGACCATACGGTGCGGTCGGCTGAGTGATCTCGACACACAGGTTCGACGACAGGATCGGGTCACGATGCGGGGTGTGGTAGTTCACCTCATCGATCAGAAGCATGTAGAAGCGACCGGTCTCGAAACCTTCAGAACGAGCATTGACAACCAGTTGACGAGCAGACATCCACTTCTTCTTGAAGGAATCGTCGTTCTCGTATTTCTGATATAGTTCAATGAACTCATCGGGATCTTTGCCGTACAGTGCGCGATAGAGATCCGGCGCAGTATAGCAGTTAAAGAGGAAGATCTTCTCATCTGCAGCCGACTTGGCGAGTAGCCAGCTATTGAGCATCATGGTGTAATCGATGCTGCGATTGCGCTTATTGATTGGAGTGCGCGGGTTCTTGAGAACCATGATGTCGGCGACTTCCGGATCATAGGCGCTGAAGAACTCGTTCAGGCTACCGCCGCGATTGCCTTGTTTGTTCGACTTGACAATACCGGTCTGTTTGGTGTAGTAGGGTGTTTTGCCCTGGTGAATAACACGACCGTTATCAATGGGATCGCCCAGCGAACGCACCATCATGTTCTCACCGAGGCCGGCGGACATATAGGTCATCACTTCAGCGATGTTGGTAGATGCGTTGATCGAATCACGATCATCAGAGCATGTGAACAGACAGCAGGAGAAGAAGCCGTTGTGACCAGTACCGAAGTTGTTGTGGTTCGGTGTGGGTGCGGACAGACGCTCGCTGTACAGATCCTCGTAGATCGACTTCAGACGAGCCATACGAGTGGTTTTCTCGTGAGGCTCACACATGACCATAGCTACACGTGCCAACGCGTGCTGACGGGTCTCGTAGACCTTGCCAGTGATACGGTTACGCATCGCGTACTTGTCACGACCTTGCTTCAGCTGATAGTGAGCGCAGTGGAAGTCACGCTCATGATCCACCCACTTCTCGATCTCGTCGTATTCTTCGTCGGTGTAGTCAAGACGAACCATCACACCGGCATCGATCATGGCAGTGTGGACTTCTTTCAGGGGACGACGCTTCTTACCACCGAACACTTCTTTGTGGATCTGCGCTGCGTAGATACGGCCAGCCATGAGCTGACCAGCCCAGGTGTCTTCATTCAGTGCATTCTGGATCAGGCCGTCATTGAAGTCCTTGGCATGGCAACGCTCGGGCATCTGGGCCACGGTGGTGACGACGATGCTTTGCCAGTCAATGTACTTCTTGAAACCACGTGCGCCCCACTCACCCCAACCGAGGGCTTTGCTGGCTTGGAATGGCACGATGCGACCGTCGCGTTTGATGAATTCTTTGATCATTGATGGATGCCTTACCAGGTAATTTCGAGACTAAGAATCTGGATGTTTTAGCCCTCTGTGCATAAAGTATCAGGGGTCAATTATTTTTGTAAATTGAACTCTTATTTAACAATACATAATGACGTTGATACCACGTTAAATAAAACCAAAGTATCCAAAACTATGGTGTCTAAGATAGACTAAGGGGGCAATATGGAAGGTATTACGGTTCACAAACTCAACGAGAAACTGGTAGTCAGCTTGTATGAGCTGCCTGGGTTCAAGCGTATGGGTGGTTGTGTGATCCGTGGTGAGGACGGTATGCGTACAGGCAATGTGAATGTCTACTATGCTGGGTCGTTCTTCCAATCTAAGTTGCAACCGGGGGATCGCGATAAAGCGATTAAAGCAGCCATGCGGTTGGCTCAGAACTTTGCTGTAAAGCAAGGCATCGGTCGCTACGCAACTCGACTCAATCTAACGTCAGAGTTGCGCAAAGACCCACATCGAATTCCAGGTGTTAAGAAGGGGCAAGTTAATGTTCAAGACAAAGGCGCAGAAGCGGCGACTTGCTCAACTTGATGAGCTAGTTGATCTGGTCATCAAAATCACCGATGGGATCAAGGAGCATCGGTTCGAGACGGCTAGTGATGAAGAGTTCATGAGTCTTCATGGCGAATACACGTCCAAGCTCGATATATTAGCTGACGAGATAATTCGGATGAATCCGATCAAGGCGTGGTTCTACACCGACTCTATGATCTCCCAGTTGATGAAAATCAAGGCATACAACCACATCATCGTCATTTGGACGGGAGATGATTTCCAGAAACGTCTCCTGGTCAACCTTAACCAACAGTGAGTAAATCATGGCAGTTAAAAGCGATCGCTGGATCATTCATCAGTGCACCAAACCTACCCACCAGATCTATGATCGCATGGGGATGCCTCAGGGATTGATCTCTCCACCGTACAGTAAGGAAGAACAAGAACTCATCAACAACTGGTGTGATGAGAACCAGCGTGACATTTACGGCAACAAACCGTACGCCGTGCCATTGCCGGAAGATGCCCTTCCTGACTGGAAGCCAATGATTGAAGGTTTCTTCGATCGTCCTGTACGGTACGTCGAGAAGACCAACGGTCTGCCAATAGATCTCCACGACGGTGTAGACCCGACCGGTGTTCTGCGCAAGGTCATCTCGTACGGCACGTCGTCGTACGGATACGATGTTCGTCTGGCTGCTGATCCAACCCACATCAAAGTCTTCACCAACGTACATGAGCCGGAGATCGATCCGAAGCGCATGAAGGAAACCAACTTCGGCACTCCCGCCATCCATGTGGATGAAGACGGCGCTCGATTCGTTTGGATTCCAGCCCACAGCTACATCCAGGGCCCGACGGTCGAGTACTTCCGTATCCCGCGTGACATCCTCGTGATCGTCCTCGGCAAGAGCACGTACGCACGTTCTGCTCTGATCTGTAATGTCACTCCCATCGAGCCAGAGTTCGAAGGTCATGTAGTGATAGAAGTCGCTAACGTGACCAGCAGTCCTGTACGGTGTTACTTAGACGAGGGCATTGCCCAATTCGTCTTCTTCCAAGGGGATGAAGAGTGCTTGCGTTCGTACAAAGACAAAGGCGGCAAGTACATGTACCAAACAGGCTTAACTCTTGCGAGGGTGTGATGGGAGAAAAGACAGACGTCCAAATGACCGGCTTTGTCCCGGTCAAAGGAGAGCCCCTCTGCGGGGCGTATGAGCTTAGACATACCGCGTCTGGTAAGGTCTACTACGGATCGACTGGAGACATCGAGCGTCGTCGTAGAGAACATCTCAATAGCTTGCGGCGAGGAGATCACCACAATCATGCTCTTCAAGGTTTGGTCAACGAAAATCCCGAGATTGAATTGGTGTTCCATCGGACAGATTCCATAGAGTCGGCCAGAGCGATCGAGCAAGGTCATATTGGCTCGGAGGCTGGCCTTAACGTGGCTATAGATGCCGTAACTAGCGTCAATGGACTCATGGCAATCCCAGATGTTGTCAAGCGTCATTCTGAAAAGCTAATAGGCAACACTAACGCAAAAGGATCTAAGCACTCTGAAGAATGGAAGGCTAAGAAATCCGAATCCATGAAGGGCAATACTAACTTGCTCGGTCATAGGCACAGCGAGGAGACACGCCGCCAATACTCAGAGGTCAGGAAGGGTCGTGTCAATGATCCTGACCATGTCGCCAGATCTGCTGAAGGGCGTACCAGAGAAAGAGTAGTTATCGATGGCGAAACCTACCAAAATGCGGCTGCCGCAGGTAAAGCTGTAGGAATGACCGCCGGCGGTGTTAAGAAACGCTGTCGATCCGATAAATTTCCAAATTGGAGTCTTGTTCCGAAATGATCGAAGTAGCCAACGTGACGAACAGTCCGGTGCGCTGCTACTTGGATGAGGGTATTGCTCAATTCGTCTTCCTGCAGGGTGACGAAGAGTGCCTGCGCTCCTACAAGGACAAGATGGGCAAATATCAAGGCCAACGCGGTCTCACACTGGCAAAGGTGTAATCATGCGTAAATCGTCACAGTACCCTGGCCTGCATCACGCAGACCAACTGATTGCCGAAGGTAATGACAATCAGCGGCAGGTAATGATCGAGGGTAAGCCGCGCTGGGTTGCGTGTCGGCCAGAAGGTTATCCATCGTTGCGTAATCGTTTCCGCATGGCCTGGAAAGTTTTCACTGGAAAAGCGGATGCGCTTGTATGGGAGCAGCAATGAGCAAACAACGTAAGAAGCAATCAGTACAAGCTACTGTGTGCCTGAGTCACAACCTGCACGCCTCCGGGCGGGTTTATCCAGAGGTCTTTCAGAAGCTTGCCGAGAAGGCCGCTAAAGAAGGTCTTCTGGTCGAGTTTGGTACGCCTCGGCTTCCCGAGACTGCTCATGCCAACGAGCGTCTCGATCGTTACCGTCATGTCGATAGAAGTCGCGTGTGCGCACGCATTACCGACATCTGGACTGAAGGCGATCAGGTCGTGATGGGCAAGATTCAGACCGAAGGCCCGATGGCTCAGTTCGTTGAGAACGCCATCAATAGCAACGGCGGCGATAACCTTCGTTTCAGTGTCCGCAGTATGGTCAAGGGTAACAACGAGATCGAGCTGTTCACGTACGACCTCGTCAATTACGGTTGATCGTGATGGACGGCTATTTCGTCTTCATGAACGTAATGGCATGTGTCCTTGCGGCGTCCATCGTCGCAAGGCATCACGTCAGTGAGTACAAGGAGATCCACGCTAGGTGTCCTGTGTTTACTCGAGGCGAATACGTCTACGACTCAGTCGATGGATTTATAATCCAGACGTTAGCCTTAGCGATCCTATTCTGCATCAGCCTGTCTCTTCTCAGGCTGGCAATCCCCATCTATCTGTTCGGAGAGTGATGTGAGCAAACATTCCATGGCTGTGGTCTATCACGGCAATTGCAATGATGGTACAGCTTCTGCATGGGCGGCATGGAAGATACTCGGTCCTGAAGCCGAGTACATTGCATGGCGTTACGGTGATCCAGTTCCACAAGTCGATGGGATGGTTGTTTTCGTTGTCGACATCTCTCCCAAACCCGAAGAAGTCGAACAACTCCGTGCATCGGCTAAGGCAGTGGTCATCGTAGATCACCATGATTCTAGCCTGCGCAAGATCAGTGATCTGCCTCGGGTAGACAAGTACTCGGACTTCATGAAGATCGTCGACAAGTATGACGGAATCGAGGCTCCGGTATACCTGATGATGGACATCGAGCGATCAGGCGCCATTCTGTCGTGGTTGTTCTTCAATGATCATGGTCTGGAATACACAGGTCCTGTCCCTACAGCGCTGACACTGATCGACGACTACGATCGCTTCACCAAGAAGTATCCCGAGACTGCTGCGTTCAACGCCTGGCTGGCTGGCTCCGGACGTTACATCGATAACTTCGATCGTCACGTCAACGAAGACGGCACACCCAAATACACAGCACTGTCGGCTGGCAAGTTGCTAGTCAAACAACTGCAACGGCAAGTGAATGACATCATTCGCAACTACGTACGTCGGGTGGAATGGCGTGGTTATAAGGTTGCTCTTGTAAACGCACCGTTCACCATTCGAAATGAAGTGGCGGATGAACTGAACCAAACCACCGATGTCGACTTTGTGCTGGTTTACAGCATCCGGTCTGACAAAGTGGTGTTCAGTGCACGTGGCAAGGACAAAAAGATCAATCTCAGTATCCTCGCTGAAGAGTTTGGTGGTGGTGGTCACGAAGACGCTGCTGCATTCTCCATTCCGCTGGATAACCTGTCCCTGATGTTTGCGTTGGGGATTGCTAAAACAACAACTTTCTAAATAAACGAGAGACTGCGCAAGCAGTCTCTCTATGGGGGCGCTATGACCGATAACCATTTGTTGATAGTGGCAGCAATTGTGATGGCAGCAGTAGCGGAGTTCATCGCTCCGTTTGTACTGGTGGCGGTTGGTTGGCATAACCGCATCCCCAGTCCGTTTGTGCGCTTGTTCGTCACCTGGCCATTGGGTTCGCTTGTTCTGTACGCGATTCTTTATATTGCGTACTCTATGTTCTTCCACAAATCCCCGTAATTAAATACGACAGGGCACATGCCCTGTCGCCTATGTCCGCTGTGAGGAAATAACATGAAAAAGATTATCTGTTCCATCCTGCTCTCTCTGGCTGCTGTTTTCCAAATGTCGGCCATGGCACTCCAGTACGATCGGGGATCTTTCCCTGACGAACTGAGCATGGAAGGTCTGCCCGAAGCCATCCCTTGCAAGATGAACAAGGTGGCCGTCACCGGCGGGCCCGATGTAGACGTGCTGCTGTGTACCTGGATGGCCATGCCGCGCCAAATCACGGAATGGATACCAGACGAAGGTCGTCACGTAACCTACTTTAACCGCAGGCAGGCTGTATGTCGTAAAGGTGTATGTCGAGTGAAAGGGAAAGAGGTCGGCACTCATCCGGAAGATGTAACTCTTCTGCTGTCGCTCTGGTACTACATCGGGCAGAGCACCGATGGCAAGCCCGTAGCCTATCGTTTCGGCGCAGGCCCGAATGCAGGCATGAATGCAGTCAGCTACGTCCAGGCCGGACAGATGCTAGTGGAATTCTACGAGAACTCCGGTATCGACCATGAATTGGCCATTATGAACGAGCTGGAATTGCACTACATCGGTGGTAGCAAGCAGTTCCAAGCGGATCTTGCTGGTGGTCAGCCTGCAGCTCAGGTTGCCAGCTTCGGCGAGATCAAGGAAGCCTGGTGCAATCCTCGTCTGGACGATTCCTGCTCTATCAATGGTAATCCGGTACCGAAAGCAGATCTGCCCAAGTACCTGCCGCTGCTCGATCCGTCTGTAGTCGAAAGCAACGGTGGTTCGTGCGAATACCCGATCTGCTACGATAGTAACTACAAGCCGATCGGCGTTAGCAAACTCAGCTACAAGTAAGGGGGTGTGGATGTCTGTAATATCGATGCGAACCCATTACTTCATTGATGGGCTTGGGTTAGTTCCTCGCGTCAAATCTCTCAACCGGTATCAGGGTCGGGAGTGCTGGCGCATCACACCCACTAACGACAACGAGCACTACAGCGAGTGTTTCTTCGATTCTGATTATGGCAGTGCAGCTGAAGGTTACAAGGCAGCAATGCGTACGATCAAGAAGATCTCAGCGATCATGAAACCGAAGTTCAGAACTATCGTGATGGAGCGTAAAGACAAACGCGTTCCTCTCGGTATGCCTGGACTGATTCTGGTTACTCGGAAATCGCTGCACACCGTGAAGTATTACTTCAGGGTCACCAATCCTCTCACTGGCGACTACGATGAGATCTTGATTGGTGATGAGGTGAAAGTAATGGCCCATTGGGACATCGCTATCTCTCGTGCTAAAGCACTTCGCCGTAGCATCCTTTACCGCAAGCGTAAACGCGCTAAGTTGGATAAGGGCGACGAGCAGTACGTCATGTCACTCTGATAGATACGGGAGGGTTCGCCCTCCCGTGATATCCTATGACAAACCTTTTTATTTTGTCATCTGAGGTAACAACAACTATGGAACTCTGGGTGTTGTTTGTCGACATAGCCATCATCCTGGTGACGGCTGCGTTGGTCATACTGCTTCACCGGATTCTCATATCGACTAAGCAAGTACGCATTACCAAAGCTGCTCAGAAAGCATCTCTTGGTGTCACTGTGATGCTTGCCATCGTCCTTTCAACTAGCACTGCCATTGCTGTATTTTCCTACGAATTCAGCAGCGGCGACCCAATGACTCGAGTGGTCTTCCCTGCCACTGTAGCCATCATCAATTTCATCTTTCAGATTTGCGTGGCTGTGAATTCTGATGCAATCTATAAGTTCATCCGTAATTTCCCGTACAACGGGAAATAAAGAGGGAGGGTTCGCCCTCCCTCTATGTCCGTCTATCATGTGATGAATACTTAACCCTTCGAGGCCACCATGAGTCGTCTGACCCCACCGATGGGTATCTCGGGTTCGTTTATACTGCGCGCGCCCTTTACAGTAGATGCCAACAAGATTTACACCGTAGTTGCTCTACGGACGTTCTCCGAACTGGTAGCACGTAAACAAGACCCAATGAAACTGGTCTATGAACCAGTCGGTCTCACGGCTACTGCCTACAGCGAAGACCAGCTCGACGGTGCTCTGGTTGTCTGTCTGCGTGACAAGACTGGTGCACTCACTTACGTCCCGGACACATACATCGAACGCTACCCCAACATGGGTAGCATCAAGTACAGTCGTTTGGTGCTCGGTGTGTCGATGGGTATGTGGCCTGACTCCCGCGATATCACAGATGTCAAACAAGCCATCATCGAGTCTGTCAACTCCAAGATTGGTGTGACTCCTCAGATTTTCGTTGGCAAAGCACTGACCAGTGATTTTGTGTCTGAGCAACAACATGCCCAGTTGACCCAGGCTCGCATGAACGCAGTCACCAACCGTGAGACGAGTACAGCGACCATCATCCGCCTGTCGGACACGATTGCTCAACGTGATGCAACTATCGCTGAACAAGAACTCATGATTGAAGCTCTGATCCAAGAGAACAATCAGTTGCGCGGTAACTGAGACGGCATAGAGGAGGGGCGGTGCCCCTCCTCGTTATGCGGCTGCGTTCATTTCATCAATGTCATCCCAATGCAGGCCACCGCCAGCACTGTTAGGCTTACCACCGACTACTTTGTAGCTCAGGTCGTCATCCAGATCGAAGTCGTAACGGATACCGTACATCGGATGATCCGAGAACTTCATGACGAAGTACTTGTGAGCTTCCGGAGTAGGCTCTACTACGCCGCGGTGTTTGCCCCAGAGGTATTCTAGGTAAGCACCATCGTTGACGGTCTGTTTGTTGACATAGAACTCCCAATCCACTTCGGTATCCAGCTTCTTACAGCCCTGATAGTAACCGCCACCAGGTAGCATGCGGATGAACTTGGTAGGTTCGACCCGCTTTTCTTCTTTTGCCTGTGTAGACAACTGATGCGCTGTAATCTGAAGGATCTTCTCAGCTGACGTATATTCACGAACTCGTTTGTAGAGGTCTTGAAGATCATCGCCAGTCGCACCTTGCACACAACCGTCTTTGCTGTACATGGCCAAGTAGTCAATGATGGATACACAGACTTCGTAGCCTTTGGCTTTGTACTGCTCTAGGTGACGGATGTACTTGGCGTAAGTGAACTCGGAACCTTTAATACGATGGAGTTCGACTTCCCAACCGCGTGCCCGTAGTTTGGACATCACGTATTCGGTCGCTTCAATCGGATCAAGACCCTTGACCGATACCGCATGACCCAGTTCAAGCTGCTTGAGGATCACGTAGATCTTCTGGATGATGATTGGGACATCGTCCTCGGTACTGTAGAACAATACCAGCGGCTTCTTGCTGGGGTCGAACAGGAACGGGTCGTTGTAGATGCACGTACCAATGAACAGGTCGAGGAGAGTACCTGACTTGTTGTTGTGTGGTAGAGCGTTCACAAGACCGAATTCGCCACGACGTGCACCACCCTGCACACCCATCATCCGGTTCAATCCCTTGAAGGGGAACTTGATGATGCCCTCGGTACTCAAGGACTTGTTCATGTCCTCAAACGCTGCGGCTACCGACTTAGCACAACTGAAGTCTACCGAGGTGATAAAGGCTGGGTCAACACGCTCTTCAGTCTCCATATCAACAGACAGGAGATCTTGAGCAGTTTGCAGAACGAAGGTATCCCAGTCTTCTACTTCTGCTTCCCGGAAGGAGAGTGTATAGGATGCCTTCTTGATGATGTCGTGAAGTTTGTCACGGCTTTTATAACGACGGATCTCTCGAGAAATGTCGTTGATGTGTCTCCGGATGACCGACTCATCGGGATAACGACGGATGATTTTCTCGAAGGCTTTATAGGTGGTATCGTCGTGCTGAGTGTTGAGGCGCAGACGCTGCAACAACGAATCTGCGTCATATCTCTGTGAAGCACCTTCGTTGAGCATCCACAACACGGTGGTACGCAGGTTGGCAAGCGTATTCCTGCCGTCTCCGAGTTCACCGATGGTTTCCGGAAGCTTGATTTGGCTGAGTATGTCTCGAATCATTTTCGGATTGCCGGACGAATATCCTTCAATCTGACTTTCGAGATACAACAGCGACACGGATTTAACTAGAAAAAGTTTGACGTCCATTTACACCCGACCCAAACAGCTCGTAAGAGGTAAGTTCTGATGAGCAACATCAACATGGTCATCGTGCCCGTCTGGCTCAACCTCATTCAGAAGGAGCTGGGCATCGCCGATGCTGATTTTGCAAACTATGAAAAGATTTCTGGCATACTATCGCCTCGAGATCTTTTGATTTACAAGATGGCCAACTTCCAAGCTGAAGATATCCTCGGCTGGGTAGGTGGTTATCAGAAGGCAGGTAAGGTTCACTTCGATTTTGGTTCGGTAGTTCCGTCTCCGACTCTCGAAGAACTTGCCAGTATGGCCAACGCCTCGGTTGAGACTTTGGCTATCGGTGCGACCTCTGCTGAAGTAGATGCGCCGTACGTCAGTGTCGAACTCGCCGACACCGAACTACTGGTGATTCGTCTATGGCCGGCGCATTCTGCTCCGGATAGTGTGAAACAAAGCGAAGGTTGCGTCGCTACCAAGATGGTGAAGGCTCTTCATGGCCGGATCGATCTGAGTAAGCTCGCAAACACGGTTGCTTTCAGACGGTACGTGGATCACGTACAAAATAACTCGGTATTCTATTGACAGACTGTCAAAGTCTGCAATGGTATGCAGAACGTACGTTATACTGGGGTAACGGAGATGGAAACCTCGGTATTTCGTGCTAACCGCAGCTAAGCTGCACTTTTCCCCGCGGAGAAAACAATGAGTGTAATCGGCAAGCAGGCCCGTACTGCCCAGCAAGCGCTGGCGGACCAGGCCAAGACTCTTCAACAGATGTACAAGCAGGGCGCCATCAGCGGCAACGTCGGTGTGGCCTCGATGGAATCTCTGAACGAGATCGATCGTGAGAACCTGATCACCTCCATGGAAAGTATCGGCCAGCAGCTGACCGCTTCCCTGGAAAGCCACGGCGAGCAGCTGACCCAGGCCCAGATCGACGCCACTGCCGTGATCGGTATGGCTTCGCAAGATCCGGCCAAGTACGCCTCCGCCGCTCTGGCCATCTCCGACATGAGCGCTCCGCGCGTCGGTTCCGTGGTTTCCGTCGAGTCCATGGGCGACTTCGACTTCCACGAGAAAGCCGTTCCGTCGATGGAAGCCTTCGACAACAGCAACCTGACCGACTTCATCGGTCTGTCCATGGTGTACAACCAGAAAGCGGCCAAGCAAGGCGAGTTCGCTGAAGGTTTCTACCGCACCGTGATCCTGACCCCCGAGCAGGGCGGTGCCGACGTAACCATCCGTTCGCACCTGGTTCTGAACCACTTCCTGCACAACACCCGTGGCGACCACGCTGACTTCAAGCAGAAGCGCCTGCTCGAAGCTGCCATCAACTACAAGATCCTGGCTGACCACAGCACCGATCTGGTTCCCGAGCGTCATGCCGGTAACGAAGATCTGTTCGTCGGCGCTGGCGTAGTTGAGCCGCGTTCCGTCGACCTGGGCAACCGTACCGTCGTTACCGCTCCGCTGCTCGTCGGCAAGCGCGTCAACCTGGTAGGTCTGGCTCAGAACACCCTCGTGAAGATCGCCGGTCAGGCCAACCAGACCGATGCTCTGGATCGCTCCGTTGGCGTCAAGACCCTGTACGTCCGTAAGGGCGACACCGACGTCCTGGCCTTCGACATCCAGAACATGCCGCGTGCGCACTTCATCAAGGGCAACCAGGGTCTGGCCCGCGAACTGGAACTGAATTTCCGTACCAGCTCGCTGCAGATCAACGCCAAGTCCGTGAACTACAAGGGCGAAGCTCTGACCAACCCGATCCTGCAGCAGATCGTCTCGGGCGGCTACACCGTCACCCTGAACGTGATCGCTACCGGTAACGTCGATACCGAGAAAGCCAACGCCATCGTGCAGGCTGCTCCGATCAACGTCGAGAAGGTCGTCAACGCCGCTGGTGAAGTTCTGTCCCTGACCGAAGCCGGTCCGGGCCGTGACATCGCTCAAGGTCTGGCTGATCTGGCCGTCATCGGCTGGGAACCGAACGCTCGTCTGTCCAACGCCAACCGCCGTCTGCGCGGTCTGCAGCTGAACAGCTCCGAGTACACCGAGCGCTACCCGGTATACCTGGGCAGCCCGCTGTCGATCCCGAGCCCGCTGGCCGAACAACGCGGCATGGCCGACATCGACCTGCTGGTCACCGCAGCTCGTCTGCGTAACGACAACAACGCCATCACCACTCTGCTGCGTTTCGCAGACGGCCTGGCTCGTTGGAAGTTCCTGACCGGTTCCGTCGACGCCGACGACCTGCTGCCGGAAGTGGAAGGCATCGCTCGCTTCCTGGTCCGTCCGTGGTTCCGTGAACGCACCATCGACCTCCGCACTCTGGTACGCAGCCTGCGTTCCTACGAGCGCGTGCAGGACATCCAAGCTGCACTGGGCAACGTGCTGCGTAGCGACATCCAGGACGCCGTTCTGGAAACCAACTACCGCACCGCTCTGGATGCCTACACCGGCTACACCGGCGAGCAGATCAACGTGCTGATCGGTTCCGATCCGAAGACCGCTTCGTTCATCCTGAAGGACGGCGACAGCCGCACCCTGGGCGACGACATCACCTTCGAGAAGGTGACCACTGTCGACCAGCGCGTCCGTCACACCATCTTCTGGACCTTCAAGCGCAAGTCGGAAGGCCTGGACCCGCTGAACTGCGGTACCCACCTCTGGATTCCGGAGCTGATCTCCCACGTGAACGTTTCGCGTGACGAGACCCAGATCCGCGAGGCCATGGTACAGCCGCGCAACCGTCACATCAACCACCTGCCGATCCTCGGCAAGATCAACGTGGTCGGTCTGAACGAAGTACTGTCGGAGGGCTGGACCATCCCGGTCCAGACATTTCCCGGTAACGGCTCCGACGCCGACGCCGGTGCCGGCGGTGACACTGGCGGCGCTGATGCCGGCGGTGATACCGGCGCTGGAACTCAGCCCTAATCCGTAAGGGTTAGCTGAGGTCAAATTAGAGCAGGGGACCGAAGTCCCCTGCTCTTTTATTTATTTCTTTTTTACCGTTCGACTCAAGCTCATTCTGACAATACATTATAAATCTGCAAACAGACATGAAGCATTAGCATAAATGCCATGTTAAAATTTAAATAAGGGACATTCCCTATGCATGAGTTTTCACGAGTCGATAATCACGCCCACCTCAGCGGTAAAAGCGGTTACAACAGCGGCAAGGCTATCCTGCCTTTCCAAACCAAGAATGCTACCCGGATTCGGGGAGCGAGTCGTTTGCATGAAAACGGCATAAAGGGTACTCCGGTAGTTACAGCTCAGTACTATAACTACACGGATCGTGATTTAGTCGTTACTACTCGTGACGGCACTTCTGTCATGATCCCTCCTGTGGGGGATTATTCGGCAGACGAGTTCATTGTGTGTGTTACCCACTCGATGACTCGGCAAGCGATGGAACGCGCATTGGACACCCTTCGTAGTAAAACCAACCAGGACGACCGCGAGGTCATGTGCTGGATACGGGCCTACGAGATCTCCCTGTTTAACAACACCCACCAGATGCTGGCTGCCAGTGTCGAATACATTGTCTACAGTCGTGACTTGTGTGACGCCGCTGGGCGTTGCTATATGCCCGATGTCGACTTGTTGGTGGAGTGGTTAGCTGACCATGGTTCGACGCACCCCTTTGATAAGTCCAAACGTGATGAGGCAACTCTTCAGCATCTGACTCCAGGTGCTGGCGAGAATACGTTTGTGTTCATGATCAAGGCGGTGGATAACGCAAGTCAAGTGCAACGTGCGACTCGCTATGTCAACTTTGGTGGTCAGATTTTCATGGTACCGATTGAGCGCGATCCGTGCTACCCAACCGGTGTACATGTCATCTCCAGGGCGCCCATCAGGGACGGTACTCACGTGTCTGACATCATCAGCAAAACCTATACGTTCGAGGAGGCCGATAAGCGGTTCGGTCTTCACATGAGCGTAGAGGAAGCTGAAATTGGCGGACCCTTCCACGACATGGCCAAGATCATTGTTGAGCGCGAGTCAGTCGAGAAGCGAGTCGAAGAAGCCAGAATAAGGACAGAGCAGCTGGGGGCTGACATCATCGTTCAACGACTGAAGAACGAAGGTGCCATCTCGAAAGCCATCCAGGACAAGGATGCAGCCGATCGGCGTAACTACGTCGAGTGGGCTAAGACAGCTGCAGCATTGCTAGGGGCGGCAGTAACCATTTACGGGATTCTGTCGAGTTTGACATCTAAGTGAAGGTTAACCATGGACGCTTCTCTATTCGAGTTTTCCCATCGCAAACGGGCACCGGTCTTTAACCAGGATGTCGTTAAAGGCATTGCCGTCAAAGACGTGCCTTTCTCGAAGTCGTATATCGACAACATCATTCGCTGCGGTGAGGACCAGTATCCGGATGGTTTCGAATACATCGGAAGTGAAGTGTGTGACCCCCTGACGGAATACAACACCATTACCCGTGTGCGCGCCGGTAGCAACCGCGTGTACGACATTGCGCGTAGTGACGTGCGTCTGGTGAAATACCGCTTTAGCCTTCATGGCAAAGAGCTGGCACCGATGTTCATGTACATTCCGTTTGTCCGTCAGGCAGGCATGCTTTACGTCTCGGGCAAGCAGTTCGCTGTGGCACCCGTCATGGGTGACATTGCGTTCGAGATCGAAGAAAACAGCGTCTTCATCCGTATTCCTCGCGCACCTATCTCGTTCAACCGAGAGAACCACACCATCGTGGTCGACGGTATCCGTACCAAGGACTACGTCGTCCATTCGCTGCTCCACAACAAGGGCGGCAAGAAATCGCGCAGTAAGTCGGATCTGATCCGCATGGGCAAGGTGTACAGTTCGATGCCGCATTACTTGTTCTGCAAGTTCGGCGTCACGGGTGCGTTTGAGAAATACTGCGGTACACGTCCAGTGATCACGACAGAATCGGAATACGATCCGGTGAAGTTTCCGCCTGAGCACTGGGTGAAGGTCTCCTCTCTGAAGAAAGCGCCCGACGGCATCAACCCACGCCGTCACTACGCATCGATCGCCACAGATGTGGTGTTGTTGATAGATCGTGGTGCATGGACCGATATGGCGAAGAGCTTTGCAACAGGCTTCTTCTACGTGTTGGACCATTTCCCTGAGTATGCCGAAAAGACCGAGGAGCTTTACGATCCTTGGTGGTGGTGTGTATTCATGGGTTTCATTCTGTGGAGTGAAGCCAACAAACATGGCAAGCTGGTAGACGAAGTAGAAACACACTTGCGATCTCTTGACGCGTATGTTGACCAGGAAACGGTCAAGACGCTCGAAGAGGTACAGGTGGAGTGTCATGATTTCTATGACTTGATGGCCTACATCATGCGCGAAATGCAGAACATGCTCGACAGCAAACGCGGTCGTGAAGCATGTCTGTACAACAAGCGTCTTGAAGTACTGCGCTATCTGCTCCGCAACATCAACAACAGCATGTTCGAGTTTCTGTTCCGTATCACTGGCAACAACAAAAAGGAAATGGCGGCAAAAGACTACGAAGAACTCCTCAGGAAGTACTTCCGTCCGTGGCTGATTCATGGCATCAGCTCAGCAGCAGAGCACCCTGAAGTCTCCTCGGTATCCAACCCGAGTGACAACTACTTCTTCAAGATCACCTCTGTGATTGTTCAGCAGAACGACACACATGGTCGCGGGAAGAGTCAGGACGCCAAGCCGATTGGCCCGACGATGTATCTCCATTCCTCGTTTGCAGCCGTCACCGGTTTCGGTGTGCTGCCGAAGTCAACACCGATTGGTAACAACCGGTTCAATCCTTGCGTTAAGCTCGACGAGAAACACACCACTGTGGAGCCCGAAGAGCATAAAGAATCGCTTGACGGTGTACAACGTCTGATTCAACGCACCTAATCCAGCTGGAGTAAACATGAGCAGTCTCACCAACTACGTGTACGAACGCACGGTCGACTACATCCGCAACTCTGCGCGACAAAACGGCCTGCGTGACGAATACGACCGTTACATGGGCGCACAGAACTACAACAACAACGAGATGCAGAAGCTCGTTGATGTGATTGTCATCTTGGCCGAAGATGCTCTCCGTGGTTCGCGCACCGAAGCCGAAGACCGTGCCATCATCGCGGACACCATCGAGGCGGTTGTTATCGCCAACGTAGCGGCATTCGCCATGAGTGATCGCCGTATCAGTGACGCTCTGCCCGACGACATCTTCCGTGATGTTCAGCGTGCAGAGTCCGATTGGCGCCGTGCCTGCGAGAAGGCAGTCGCCATCTCTCGTGGCGGTTCTGCTCGTCCGGCGGGTTATCAGTCGAGCCAAGCTCGCAGTGCGTTGTTCGGTAACGTTCAGCGTGACAACACCAGTGTCTTCGGTAGCCGCAGCAATTCGCTGTTCGATCGCCAAGAGCAAGCCGCGCCGGCGCGCTCGAGCAGTATCTGGGACACCCCGAATACCCGCGCTACTCAACAACAGGCAGCTGCACCGGCAGGGCAGTCCGAATGGCCTGCTCGCTCGCGTGAAGAACCGGCCCGTCAGGCTCCGGTTCAACAGCCTGCGGAAGAAGTGCGTCAAAACGGTCCGGACATGTCCAAAGAGCGTCCGTACGATGACTTCTGGCTGGACGGTGAGCATTGGCAGCTTGCCCACAAGTCTAACTGGCAGTGGTCGTTCTCCCCCAAACAACAAACTCGCCGCACCTATGACCCGGACAATGAAGTCTGCTTCCTGGTCAAGGACAAGACCGGCCATGTCCGTGAGGAGTTCCTTCCCGTGGTTGACGATCTCGAAGAAGCATCGCATGAAATCCGCGTCTCCAATCGCCCGAACTCCCGTCTGGTGAGTGAGCGTGAAGAAGGTGATGCTTTCGTAGTGGGCAATGACATCGATGCTGTCGATCTCGACGTCCTGGCGAACACTGCCGCGTACGTGCGCAAACAGCACATCGCTGAACTGGAAGTGGACAAGCCGGCGATCATCGACACCCCGCAGACCATCAGCACTGTGCGTGAAGCTGCTGTCCGCGTAGCCGGTGAAGCCGTTCGTAATGAAGCCGATGTGGTTGCCGTCAACAACTACATCCCGGTACCGATGGTGGCCGACGCCAAGACCCTGACGGCGCTGGAAACCATCACCGCGATCAGCGGTAGTGACTCCGACCTGGCCATCCTGGCCAAGCGCCTGCGTTCCCTGCGCGGTGTCATGGCGGAAAACGTCATGGACTTCATCGACGAGCACTTCACCAACGAAGTCAACGCTGCCCTGCGTGATCAGTTCGGTCTGACTGTCAGCATCGACAGTTTCGTCAGTGACTTCGACGACCTGCTGGAATGCGGTACCTTCAAGCGCCTCGGTTCCGGAGCTGTGGCACAGTTCCTGTCGCGCACCCGTGCACTGCTGGCAACGCTGCAGTACGTCAACGATGCCGATTCCCGCGAAGAGCTGGTCGACGCCATGGATATCCTGCCACGTGCTGAAGACAGCACCGAACAGGCCTCTCAGGCGTTCGAAGACTTCCGTAAGACTGTTGCCATCATGTTCAAGCCGATGTCGGTTCTGCACGTGAAGATCGATTCCGACAAGTTCGGTATGGTCGGCAAAGAAGTACGCACCCCGCCCCGTCAAGGGCAACACGCAGACGTACCGCTGGCAACGGCGTTGACGTCCCTGTATCACATCGGTCGCAAGACCAGTGGTGCCGGTCATGTGTACGTGGTGACGGCTGACAACATCATGTTCGAGCTGGTTCCGATCAGCGGCGCGCGTGACGTCGTCGGCATTCGCCTGGCGTAATACGATGGGGGCCTTCGGGCCCCCATCTATTATGAAAGCGTCTTCTTATTTTTTCTTTTATGGAAAACAGGCCATGCTGAACAAAATCCTCAGGAATGCGTTCCTGCCAGAAGCGGTTACGTCTCTGGAATCTCTCATCCCTTCTCTGGAAGGTGAGGGTGGTGACGGTAGTACCGTTATCGAGCGGGAATACGAGATCTACGGTCGTGTAGACGATCTGTCGGTACTCAAAGAAAAGGCTGAGCGCACTGAATACCAAGAGCAATGGGGTCTCCCTTGCAACGCGGGTAGCGAAGCTGGCATCAACGGTAACATCCGTGTTCGCATGACTCGTGAAGGCGATGATGGCGAACAGAAGTACACCATGACCATCAAGGTCAAGGGCAAGGATAGCAACAAAGAGAACGAGATGGACATCACTGAGGATACGTTCAATATCTTCAGCAGCCTCGTTCCCAACGGTCTGATCAAGACTCGTTACATCTTCCCGGTGCGTGACACTGAGTTCGAACTCGAAGTCGACGTGTTCCATGATGCCGACGGTAATGAGTGCAACATCGTCAAGATCGATCTGGAAGTTCCGGAAGGCACTGACGTTAATGCGATCACCATGCCGTTCAAGCTGGAAGAGCCTCGTCTGATCAAGCCGGGTCAGAAGTCTCAGGAAGATCTGGACTACGTGCGCAAGCTGTTCAGCGAGCAATACGAGGTCAAGAATCCCCTCCATACTCCCAAGGAAGAGAGTGGCGAAGACGATCTGGGTGAAGAAGACGATACCTCCGCTGAAGAAGCAGATGACGTGAATGACGGCGCTGCTGAAGATGGTGAAGATGGTACTTCCGAGCCCGAACAAGACAACGCAGCATCGATCTCCTAAGAGATACCGCATAGAACCTCCTACGACGCCGTTTAAAGCGTCGTAGGAGGCAATATGCTGTCATGCATCGTCACTGGATGAAACTAGCTTAAACAGGGTATCCAGGACGTTCTGGAGCAACTCTGTGTTTATCGGTTCACCCCGATAGACTTTGACGCCAGTGTCTGCAACGAATGCAAGAATGGCTACGCCGGCAATCGCGATCAAGAACCAGGATTTGAGGCCCAGTTTCTTTTCTGATTGTGGTGCTTGAGCGGCAGGAGTCTCCGCACCATTCTGTTCTTGAATCTCTTGATTATCACTCATCTTGGTCTACTCTTTCTCTTCGCTGGATACTTCGATGATGGCATCTATAAGAGCCTGCCAACTTAAGTCGTCATGAGCTGAGAGTCGAAAGACCATGTTCAGTGCAACGACGACAATGACACAAACAATCGTCGTCACTACAACGAACTTGGGTGACAACATAGCACGCCACAATTGAACAGTCGGATCGTCATGGTATTCATCGGTGTGTTTGACCACCATACCACCACCAACCGGCTGAGTAACACTGCAACGCGAGGGGTCGATCGTGGCTTTCAGGACGAGGTCTTTCACCTCATGTCCTAGAGAATCCAATGACCTCAATACATCATTGCCAGTCGAGTTCTCATTCAGACGAAACTCATTCTTGGCAAACAGGTTGATGGTATCCTTGACCACATTCCCCCAGGGAAACTCCTTGAGAGAAGATTCCCCAACAACTTTTATTACGTCAGACATTTGCATGACGTGTCCTCACTAGGTGTCATCTGACGAACCCAGTTGCCTTCCTTATCGCCTCTCCGTGGGCTCTGGCTACTGCGATGGCATCGTACTCGTGTTCTGTCAGATTGCCTTTTTGAATGCCCTCTTTCCAAATCAGATTATTCAGATTAAGGACGCAATCCTTGATCGCATCCTTCTTCATGGTGAACTTCTCGGTTTGGACAGCTCGCTTCGCCTCCCCAGGCGAAACGCCATAGATGTCATTACCCGAGTAGTCGTAAACTGCTTGGCGTATGAAGATCATCATTTCTGTCAGTGTCTCAAAACTCTGGACACGTCTAGGCATGAAGAACGGAGTCTCAACGGCTACGTTGTGAGGATTATGGAACCATAGCTCTTTGCCGAGTTCTTCCTTGAGGATGTTCTGGCGCTCCCAGCGGCTGCCATGCGATGCAGTACTGATACGCCTTTCCCGTAGAAGCTTCTCGGCAATGAGTGTCCTCGTGTACAGGACAGTGTATTCGCCACCTCTAAGGTCAAGCTCCAGTACAGCTATCCCCAGATTCGAGGAACCGTTGTCGATACCCATGATTCTGTAGATGAACGATGCATCTGTGAACTGCATAAAGCCTGCCTTAGACAGCGAATGCCTTAGCCCAGTAAGGACATGGTCATGGTCGGGATTTGGTTGGTGGCCAGCAGCGGCTGGACGGCACCCACCTCGAGGTTGAAGTCGAAGCCCTTGCTGTTGTAGATCATCTCGTAGTGACCACTGATGATGGTCGCGATCTGAGCACAGATGGTTTCCTTGAAGGTCACTGCGCCAGCCGGGGTGTTGATCGAGACGTCTGCATCGACAGCGGTGCAGAAACCGAACTCGGAGATCACAGCCATGCGACGATCACCGAAGAGGATCTCTGCGACGTTGTACAGTTCTGCGACATCGGCTTCAGTGAACGGCATCGGAATAACAGCACTGGTGGCCAGGTATTCGTTGCTGGTGGTCACTGCGCCAGTGTTCGGGATTTCCGGCGGGGTCGGACTCAGGTTGGCTTCGGTGTATACGTACTCTTCGATGACGGTTTGGTCGTCGACGATGGTACGTTTGGTCATCTTCGGAATGACGCCGGTCATGTTCAGACGCTTACCGTAGTAGGCGACGTAATTGGTGCCATCGACTTCGATGATCTTGCGCAGGCAGTAGCGGCTACGCTCACCGGCGGTCAGGTCATCGTTGATCGGACGGAGTACGAACGGCAGGTGACGGTACAGACCGGCATCACCAGAGCTGTGGTCAATGACCTGGCTCAGCGGAATGCTGTTCGGGCCCATGGTGTAACCGTGGCCACCGATACCGATGGTGTAGAACTTCAGGGCTGGACGAGAACCAGGTGGCAACAGAGCGCCAGCCTGGATATCGAATTTCTGGTTCAGCGTGGTGTCTTCGAATTGCTGGAAGGGAGTGTCCAGGAAGGAACTCACCTGCAGGTAGTTCGACAGCTGAGTCGGAACGATCTTTTGCATGGTGATGATGGCCTTTTGAGGTCAGAAGTAAATACGGTACATACGATGGGTCACTGGTCCTGGATAGGCAGGTTATCGATCCGTACGCGTCTTAGCCATGTCTCACGGTTGTAATAACCGATGATCCACTGGCCTGCAATGTTGGTGCAGTGGGTGTCAGAGAACTGGACGATCAGCAGGTTGGTGACCTTGGGATCGTTGATGTAAACATCGCCAGTATTCAGACCATTGTAGACCACGCGGGCACCGTAAAGGTTGAACGGATTGGAGTTCTGAGTGAACACCCAAGCATCTGGGGAGATGGCTTTTGCCGACTCTACAATCCACTCACCGACCAGGTCACCCACCTTCAGGTTCTTCATGAGATGGTCATGATCGACGAACCGGTTGTTAGGCAGGATCATCTCAGCGGGCATTTTGGCGTGGTCGCCAGGGCCGAGATAACGCTTCACTTCCAGAGTGGTCTTGATGTTGCGGTCCAGGAACCGTACGGCTTCACGGATGTAGACATGGATCTCACCCATGTAGATCGGGTGTTCGGGCTTCATCCGGATGATTGCATCGTACGCAATCGGAGGAACGTAATCTGCACAGACGTCAGTTTCCAGAATACTGCCCATGTGATCTTGGAAGAGGACTTCGTTCAGATCTACCTGCTGTATTTCGACATCCACCAAATGAGCATCGAGAAACAAAGCATACTGTTTATTAAGTTCTTCCAAAATAACCGCTGGGGTGTACTCGGTCGCATAGATCACGAACGGGACACTGGCAAACTTATCTTGGATAACTTCGCGCCGATAGGTCAACGTCATCGGGTCAGTCCATCCTGATTCAGGAGTGGGTCTGACTTCGATGGCAGTCAGTGTATTGGCCGGAGGGCGCTGCAGATTGTAGTCGTTCATGTGGTTGGGAACGATCTGCGGTTTGACCTCCGGTACCGGCGAAGGTTCACCAAAGGTAATTTGCCACGACTCTACTGCAGTCTTGTTGGTCAGATTGAAGATATCCAACAGCAACTGAGCAGCAGGTACGGAGTAGCGCAGGGGGCGTACGTACATACTCACCTCAAAGTGGTCTTTCCAAGGACGGGAGGTCGCTCTGCAGTACTTGCGACAATGTCATCGTCGGGATGTTTGCAGTGCACTCCAGTACTGGAATATTTGAACTCAAAATACCGGCCAACGGGACGGGGTCTAACTGTCCAGCGTATTTGATCTCGATCTCACCGTACCATCGTAGTGATGTCGGTGCTGCTTTCAGGCGATTGTTGGAGAGATTGATAACCTCATCAACAAAGTCACGACGATCAAAGACGATGCCAGTCACTTTGGTTATCGCGTTAGCGACGTCATGACTGACAACCTCTCCCGGATAGTCCAAGTAAAACGGTTCATTGAACAAATCGCTCAGGTTGAGCCTGTCGACAGTGATTGTCCCTTCGGAGAAGAACTTCTTCTCCTCTACGTTGGGGAGATCTTTGCGTGCTTTCAACTTAACCTGAAGCGAACGTCCTACAGCAGAGGGTACACCGTCGATCTCTACGTAACGCGGATTCAGCGTCGTCCCATGGACACCGTTAAACGCAATCAGCATCGCCTCGAAAGGTGGATACTTGAGCAACTGAACCAATGAAAAATTAGGCATCTTACACCGCCCTATAGTCGATGGTCAGTTCGCCCGCATAACGGGTCGATTCTGGGTTGAAGTAGATTGTCAGTGTCTCCAATTCACCGGACTGGATCGCTGAGTACGTCTCGACAATCACATCGGTGATCTTGATCTGAAATCCAGTCAACTCGGTGACCTTATCGATCATGTACTGTGTCGTAGGTACAGACGGTCCTTCAACATAATGCTGATTACCGCCAGTAGACCACGCAAAGTCATGACGTGTATAAATGATCTCGATCTCGCCGATATGTACGCCGTCACCACGAGCGGTCAGGACAACCGACGTGTTATTGCGAGCGTAGCCACTGATGTTGACAGGCGTGTCGAACGAAAGGTTCTCGTACTCCAGCGGGTAACGCAGATCTGGGTTGGCTGCTGACAGCTGATCCAGAAGGAATACGCGATCGTCAACACTCTGCATGTCTGCAGCAACACGGAAGCCATCGATCGTTGTGGTCTGGAGCACCTCAGTCAACTGTCGTTGGAACGGTTTGACAATGAAGGAAGTCGAGCCCTCAATGAATGCCATCCCTGGTATTGCACTGACTTCATAGACACCCAAGTCATCGACATTACCATCGATAACCTGATCAGAACGATCATGAAGACCCAGTCGGCTAAAGTACACAGCCATCATTTCTTTTATGGTGGTCGGGAAATCGACCCGAATGGTGTTGCCGAAATAGTTAGCCACTTCGGACAACTTCACTCGTTTGTAACTGATTGCCAGCGAGTCCGTGTACGGCCAGAGACTGATGTCAGCTTTGGCACGAGACACGGATACCGGCGTTGTGACTTTGTTTGGATCTGACGGATCAGGCGTGACAGCACCGTGGACGAAACTCTTCGGATCGATTCCGGGCTTAAGCATGATAGAAAGGAGGCTTTGGAAAGCCTCCTCATCAGATCCCCTTACGACCCCTAGCCACAACTGGCCGGGATTAAGGAGCGGTGAAGTCATTAGTGGTTATCCTTTCGAACAGATCACTGATCGGTTTCGTCTCAAGCTGGGGGATTGCCACTACAGCACCATTCAGACTGGAAAGATCCTTAGACGGTTCAGTAATGACTGCCATGGTGGCACCCAGCACTACACCGTTGCGGATGTATTGGTTCAGGCCAGACATCCCAAACTCGAGACCGATCTGAACTTCCATATCGTGCTTAGAACTGTGGTCGAACGAATGCAGTGAGATATTCGAGGCATCAATCACTGCTTTCAATTTGGCTTTGGCCCCCAGATCCTCGACTACTGCCTGAGTCACTGGAAGACGAATGTCGTGTCCGACTTTACCACCCAAGTAGTGCCAACGAAGGTGAGGCCAATCAAACATGGTGATGGCAGCTTCGTTGATCTGCTGAATATAGTGCACGCTGTAACTAGACAGTTGCGACATGATGTTCAGCATGGCACGCTGGATATCTTTCAGGCTCTGCGAAGTACGCAGCTCCAGACCAGTTGCCTGGTTAAGGACATCGAGCATAATGCCATCGAGTTCGGCTGGTGTGAATCCCTCGAAGTTCAAACCACGATCACGCAACCACTGGGAGTAGTTCTGACCATGATCCAGATCAACAGGGATGTCGGCGTAGAACCGATCCGTCATTAACTTTATTTCAGCGTACTGGTGGAGATCCTCACGGAACACGTAAAGGTCTCTATGCAGTAACATCCGTTTTTGGATAGCTCGACACGCATTAAGGAACGAATCCACCGACACGTAGTTAGTGATGGTGACGTTGTCCCGAAGTGCTTCACGAATGAACGCATCCGACGTGACTGCGCGAGTCGTCATCGACCGCAGTTCTTCAAACGTCGGTAGTGCCAGTCGTCTGACTCGTTTTGCCATGAGTCGAGGAATCTCGACCATATCCACACCTAGACGCAGCATGTAGAGGTACTGGTAAACGATGTACGCTTCCTTCATGGTCAGCTTGAAGATGTCGCTGCCATTAGGGAGTTGCAGAGTCAGTACGGTTTCGTAGAGCCCTTGGTCTGCCAGATAGATCCATTGGTTAAGCAGGATCTCAGACAGCGTGTAAGGTTCCGATTCCTTCAGGTCAAGGACGTTGGATTCCAAGACCTTAGTCGTAGCCTGAGCATTGAGGTTACGAGACATCATTGCAGGGATGTACTGCTCAGCCTCGATGATCTCACTCGGGTTAGACCGTGCCAGCGTGCGCTGCAGTTGCAGCATAGCGGGCGTATCCTTGATGTCCTCACCCAGTGCAGACGGAATGCCATTGAGGCTCTTACGTTCGTACTGGGTGACTGGATCAAAGTTGACCGTGATGTCGCCGTCATTCTGTTGAATCGTGTAATCTGCCAGAGGGAAATTACGACGAGTCATGACGTTTTTGATGAGTTCCTGGAACGTCTCATCCTTACCGTTGTTCCGGATGATGTACCGGATGTTGCGGTAGAAATAAAGACGCTGGAATTCATTCATCTGGTCGTAGTACTGATCCAGAGGACCAAACGACGCCAGATAACGACGGATATGGTAGCTGTGTGCCATGTTGGTTTTGGCATTCTCCAGCCGGATCGACTTGATCTGAGACGGAGTACCCATGCCAATGATGGCCAGACGCGCAGCAATAAAGAGACTGTTGTTAATCCGATAGTCTTCGTTAGCCCACCGGATGAACTGACCATTTATCCAGTCCTGAAGTTTGGGAATCAGGTTAGTCTCACGGCTTTCAACCAGAGTTCGGTCATAATACAGAATACTATGATCCGGCGCAGCGATTGCTGTGTCAACGTTTACTGGATTCAAGATACCGAGAATCAGCATCTTCTGATCAGGATACTTGGTGATGAGTTCTTTATAGTACCGTGAACCGTATTGGTACTCGCGCCACGTAGCGCGGTGGATGTCCATGTTCTCGACAGTGAATTCGATCTCTTCCTGGGTGTCCATGGAAGTGACGGTCATCATCTTGTCAGACGCATGATACTTGCCAGCTAGGTTCAGGTAGTATTTCCACGTCTCGGGTCGACCCTCATCAATCGAATAGCCGAAGTACGAGAGTCGATTATTGATGTGATTGCACGTGGCCTCATCTTTTACCACGAGCGTGGCAGCAAGCCTGACCACAGACTCATGGTAGATCTGATAACGAGTGCTCATTATTAAGGTTCCAAAGACAAGAGGTAGAACATGTCTACTGAATCAACTGTCCGGCGGTTTCAGAAATTCGCATCTGCAAGAACTATTCCAACAGAAGTAAAAGCGGCGATTTCTAAACTGGGCGCTGACCCACATGGCAATTCTGGAAGTCGCAATAACATCAGGTTGCCCGATGGTCGTGTGATGGCACATATTGCCAACCAGACCATCGGTAACATTCAGGATGCTCGGAACCTGTTCCAAGTCCTTCCTGACATGGATTATGCGCGGCAGCTGCTTATTTCTGCGACGCTATCTCCTGGTGATCTTACGGACACTAAAGTTCTGTACAGTATCGAAGACCGGGCGGTGGATAGCAACCTTGCAGGGCCGCTTCTTCGCAACGTCCAGGAGTTCTTCGATAACTCCTATAGAATTAGGTCGCTTCTTCACCCGATCCTGAACGACACGATGTTCGAGACAGGGTCATACCCAATTCTGGTTATGCCCGAGTCCTCGATTGACCGAATCATCAATTCGGACAACTACAACGGGATCTCGATGGAGTCGGCTATTCAGCAACTCGATGGTCACATCAATGCTGAAACCGATCGCGATGGCAACTACTTGCCTTGGGGTGTGCTGGGTAACCCAGCTACAGCGCCGGCAACTGCCAACTCCTACTCTGGGGTGAGCTTCGAAAGCCTGAAGATCGACAACTATCAGCGTGACGTCAAGCTCAATGATCTCAATGTGAGCTTCGAGTCGATGATCTCCAATGTCAAGGGCACCTACCCTGACGAAGAGATCGGTAAGTTGAAGACGTCTCTGGAATCACTGTCCAAGACAGCCCAGAAGATGATCACCGAGAAAGGTTCCACCATCCAAGTCACTGACAACATGAACGTGTTGAAACGACCGATGATCGTGGAAACCCGTCGTCGACTGGCTGTGCGTCGTATTTACGGCGGCCGCCTGCACGCTAAGGCTTCTCTGGAATCCAAGGCTAAAGCAGGTGATCAAGACGCCATGCGTAACTTGGCTGCAGTGGAGAAATCTCTGTACACCAAGCGCAATTACAAGCACATCCCTGTTCAACCTGTGATGACTCATAAGCAGACCAAGACAGAAACCTACGGCCATCCGTTGGTTCTGCATCTTCCGTCTGAGTCTGTCATCCCAATTCACGTCCCAGGCAACCCTGCTGAGCACGTGGGCTACTACGTCCTTCTGGACATCGATGGTAACCCTATCTCGATTGCTGACATGACGTCCTACATGGACGACATTCGCAACCAGATGAACAGTGCCGACAGTTATAGCAGCCAGATCATCAATCAGGCTCGCCGTGGCTTTGAAGGCATGGGTGGGATTCAGAACGAAATCATCAATGAGATGTCTCGTGTGCACTCTGAAGCGGTAGAGGCCGATCTTCTGTCTCGTCTGCGTGCAGGTGCATTGTCTGGTAACTACGAACTGGGTAAAACCGAGAACATCAACCGCATCATGTTGGCCCGTCACCTAAAGGGTCAGAAAACCATGATGTTGTTCGTCCCGGCTGAGATGATGATCTACATCGCATTCGATTACAACGAGTACGGTGTCGGTAAGTCGATTCTGGAAGACGGCAAGATCCTCGGTTCGATCCGTGCTGCGCTGATGCTGTCCAACACCCTGGCCACCATCAACAATGCCGTAGGTGGCAAGACCATCAACATCGAGCTTGATCCTGATGACGAAGATCCGGTAAGTACGGTGGAGTTCTTGCTCTCCGAACACGCCAAGGTCAACGCCCAAGGGTTCAGCCGTATTGTTGGGTCGACTCACCCACTGGGTCTGGCTGACCAGATTCAGAACCACGGCGTGAACGTAGTGGTCACTGGTAACTCGCGTTATCCTGAAACCAAGTACGACGTGAACCAACGTGAGGGCACTGCCCGACCGATTGACGTCGACATGGAGAAGATGATGCGTGATCGTCACATCCAGATGTTCGGGCTGAGTCCGGAGATGATGGAGGGCGTGAACCAGTCGGACTTCGCTACTACAGTCGTTCAAAACAACCTGATGCTTCTCAAGCGTGTGATCCACAACCAAGAGAAATTTGAGCCATTCCTGACAGACTTCGTCCGTCGTTATGTGCTTAACTCAGGCGTCTTCATTGACGAGATGCGGCAGATCATCAAGGACAACATCAAGTACCTTCCAGATGACCTGCGCGATGACAAGACCATGGACGAAGCCACTAAGGTGGATGAATTCATGTACCGGTTCATCAGCTCCCTGACTGCCACACTGCCGTCACCTGAAGTAGGTGACATCAAGAAAGCAATGGAGCAGTTCCAGGATTACACCGATGCGCTGGATAAGGTCATCGATGCATACCTCAGTGAAGAAATGTTCGCTACCGACACCACTATTGGCATGGAGGAAGTCCTCCCGAATGTCAAAGTCGTGGTCAAGGCAGAGTTCCAGCGTCGTTGGCTACGTAAGTACAACATCATGCCGGAACTGGACGTCTTCAACACCGTAGATGAGGAAGGCGATGATACGCCTGCGTTCAGTTTGCTGGAAGCCAGTGCAGATCACCTCGACGGCCTGAACAACTCGATTGCCGAGTACATTCAGAAAGTCATTGAGGCGGCTAACCTCCGTGCCAAGAAACTGAAGCCCATCAATGAAGCTAAAGAAGCACTGACTACTGCGAAAGATGAAGCAGGTGGCACGCTCTCTGGTGGAGGTGGTGACAACTTCGGTGGAGATGACACCGGCGGTGGTGATGATCTAGGTGGCGGTGACGACCTGGGTGGTGAGGGTCTTGATGGCCTTGACGATACAGGTGGTGACGATCTTCCTGCGGATGATCTTGAAGCAGGTGATGAAGCCGGCGATGAGACTAACGCTGAAGAAGAGGAAGGTACCGAAGGTACTGACGAAGGTGGTGAGAACACCGATACTCCTGCGGATGATGAAGCAGGTGGTGACGGTCTCGACATCCCTGAAGCGCCTAAGGTGTAACGCATATGGAGGAGGCCCTAGGGCCTCCTCCTATGTCGTCTGTCAGAAACTGCTTGGTGCTTGGAATGAGCTACCGCTATAGATGGCAGCGTGGGTAAACCGGAAGCCAATCAACTTGCCGATGAAACGCCACCATACGTCGCCAGCATTACCACCTCGACGACTCATGATCCGGAATGGACCGTTGACGTCGCCTTTAAGGTCAGCTGGGTATGCTGCCGTGTGAACCAATACACCGTTACGGTAAATGTATCCTACACCGTTTTTACGCTGGAACGCAAAGTGATTAACGATGTTGAGGTCAATTGCACTCAGTGCTGATTTAATCAGGAAACTGTTACCAGACGGCTGATAGATGCCTACTTGCAGCCCGGTGTTGAGATGGTTGTACAGTGCATCCAGTTGCATGGTTTGGCCTGGGGCGCCCCACGTACCCCACATGCAGAATGGGATCAACTGGCTGTTGTCTGCCGGGTTATTATGGATGCCATCGGCGTCGAGGATAACTTCTAGTGTGAAGTCGCCAGTACGCGCTGCAAACGCTGGGTTATGTGCTAGCTGGATACCACCAATGACACTGGAAGTGAACACAGCTACGTTCTTACCGTTGAGAGTACTGTACGTCATCCCCGACGGAATCACTGCTTGCTCTCCAGTGACCTTATTGACTACTCGGTTAGATTGAATGTCGAGATCGATCTTGACGTGTCTACGCCAATCACCTAAACGACGACCTGATGCTGCCATCAATGCTGTTTTCATGGTTTTCTCAAATAAAGAGGTTAACTACATAAAATTCGGTAATTAAATACAGTCTTGGATTATTCTCTGAATAAATTCAGAATGCTATAAAAAGCATTGCTGGAGGGTACGGAAGCAATGCGCTAGCGGAGGAGCGGAGCGACGACTTCTTCTATTCTTTTCTGTAGCTTTGGCTTTCCGATTTTATTCTGACGATATATTGTTGACACATACCTGTGACGATAACCACAGCAGGATAAGAATAATGAAACAAGCGATCTACTTTGAGGATCTCCAGAAGACTACCTTTATCATCAAGGTGATTGATGGTGATGAGATGTATCTGGAAAAACGTGAATGGTACAAGAACGACTACGAGTACACTCCTGCAGATGCATTCGACATGTTCTGCAAGTCTGGCGACTTTGATGGCGTCACTAAGTACAAGTGGATCGCTGAGAGGTCCTCGTTGGTCGCTGTGTCCCCTGATACGCCCAAGTGGACTGATCGGGAATGGACCAAGATGAATGGGTTCTGAATAGACGGGGGAGGCATGTGCCTCCCTCTATGCCAGAAGTATCGTATGTAACTATACACATATCGAGGACACCATGTCTGTACGCACGATACTCTCAGCAGCAACCCGTCGTAAACGTGTAGTGGGAAGGACGGCATACCCACTTGATTTTATAAGCGCTGAAAAAGTAATTCCATGGAGGGTCAATACTCAGCATCCTTATCCGACGTTCCTTGGCTTCGGTGAATATAACGGCCATAAGACTGTGAAGGTAAGGTTTACTACAGGGGGCAACATTCAGCGCGTTTACATCGAGCTCCCTGTCGATCATCGAATCGCACAACTGATGTATAAGCGAGACAAACCGCAATATAGTGAAGCACTCGGTTATGTTTCACTTCAGGAAAGCACCTCGATTGGCGGCAATGCCAATAGCCTGGGTAACGCAGCCGCCAACGTATGGTATCTACGATCGCTTTCAGTCAAGCGCGTAGGTAAATACTTTGCTGTCGGCATTAACAACACCACTACCTACCCAGTCATTATGGAGTTTTATCTTGTAGACGACTTGGCGACTATCTGATTCTAGAGGGAGGCGCGCGCCTCCCTCTATTCCGATTCGATTGAAAAGAGTTATAGCAATACATGACTTATCGTGATAACGATCGTTGTCTGGTTTGTTTAGACAGTATAACTCAACTAAGGGGAATCATGATGGAATTGTTTGCCGATATCAGCACCGCTCTAGCACTCGCTGTCCTGACAGTCGTTGCGATTGTCTTGTGTAGTCATATCAAACAACTCAAATATAACAGCATTTACACCTACGCTCTGGTGCTACGTACTGCTCTGTCTGTACTGTGTGCAGCATTCTGGTTTAAGGCGATTATCCAGATCTGGTAAATAAAAACAAATCTGACACATGCTTTAGGAGATAGGTACCACGGGTCTCCGTAGGCATGCCGGTGCAGCTGAAGCAGTCGTGCTCAGCTCCCGGATGCCTTCTATGCCGATTTATTAACAGGAGTGTAATCATGTCCTATCCAGAAATTCTTTTCACGCTGCATAAACCGTTTAAGAAACAACCCAAACGATTCATGGACAAACTTGACTTTAATTTACCGATCTGGTCGGTATTTGTCAATTACATGTTTGGTGACTATGAAGTTAAGCTGTATGGTTACGTCAAGCAAGGGGTTGATATCGAGGATGAAAATAATAATGATGCCGCAGAAATCGTCATCACGCGCAACTTGACCATAAACACTAAAACAGACATAAAGATCGATCATCGACTTGTAGATGATCCTGTATTAGATCGTGTCTACGAACAGAGCCCTATCACCTACGGATTCCTGAAATCTACATTGAATACAGCCGACGACGATATCGGTTTTACTAATGATAACGGCGCAGGTCATCGTCCTGAAGATTTTGATGACGATAACCCAGATCATCGATTCATGTTTGATATATTCGTCGATGCAGTAATGCGCATGAGTAGTTGCCAGGCCTGGGGTATGATCGCTTACCTTAATGAAGGTGGCTTCAATAAATTCCGCATTTGGGGATCTGATATTCGATCTCGAGGTCATATGACCAAAAGCGTAATAGGCAGCATCGTTGATAAAGTAAATAATCGCCAGGTGGAAATGGAAATTGGTGATTATACATACGGGATTGTTCGTCTTTACAACGGTGAACGTGATATTGAATTACGGTTCCCGAGTTTCCTTATATGAACACAAGGGTAGGGACTTCCCTACCCTTTCTTTTTTGCCGTTTTGATTCGATTCCAATTTATTTCAACAATACATAGTGCTGGTGATAAGGAAGAATGATCTTCCATTAACCTAAGTAAGGAGCATCCACATGAGCAACTTCCTGAGCCTGATGCTTGTTCTGTGCTTTGCTGTTGCCCTTGTGGGCTGCAAGCACGAAGAAGTAAAGATCCCGGCAGACGCCACTGCTGAACAAATCATCGCCATGCAAGTGGCAAAGAAACAACCCTAGGAGAAGCACCATGAAAGAAGTAATTTCCACCATTGCTGTCTTTGCCGGCATTTACATCGGCATCGATCAGTACAACCGCTACATGGCCCGCAAGGACCGTGCAGCCCTCAAACGCGGCTAAGGAGAAGAACCATGGGTTCTGTATTCAAAACCATTGCAATCGTTGTAGGTTGCTACATCGTCATCGACCAATACGGTCGGTTCTGCAAGCGCCAGGATGCGAAAGCATCTAAAGAAGGCTGAGTCTCTCAGAGGGGTTCGCAAGAGCCCCTCTCGGAGAAACACCCTAACCAGTTCTTAAGGAGAACACCATGAGCATCACTTACACTCACATCGTCACTGCCAAAGAAAAAGAAATCGCTGCTGGCGCTACCACTGGCCTGATCGGCGTGATCAAATGGGGCAATGACGTCAAGGTAGATTACTACCGTAAAGAAAATGGTTTCCATATCTGCAAAGTAGACGCCGGTATGATTGGTGAATACGCTGTACCGGCTAATGCCGAATGGAAACATCTTTCCGAAGGCGAGCAGACTGCAGTAGTCTGTGCAATGGTGGCTATCAGTGCACCGCGTTTTCAATACGGCAAGGACCATGTGGTTCTGGTCGACGTCAAACAACCTGAGAAGAAACCGGTCTCTAAGAAGAAGATCGCTTTCTGGGCTGGCGCTGCCGCGCTGGTCGTTGGCGGCATCTACGCTGCTACTCGTAACTAATTCCGAGGATATAACCATGAAACTGATCAACCACGTTTACAATGCCACTTCCATCTCCGTTGCCCGTGCTGCTACCGTCAAGAGCAACCGCGTTGAGTGGGACAACAGCACCTATGTCGAATACGCCCTCCAGGGTAACATGGTGGCCATCAAGTCCATCCACACCGGCATCGGCGAATGGGAAACCATTTACTTCAGCGACTCCTTCAACAAACTGAAGGATCGTTATAAGGATTTGGTAGCTGCCGCAATGGTAGCACTGAATCAAAGTACCGCCAAGGTAGGCGAATCGTTGGTAACCTTCATCTACAACCCTTCCGTGGTGATTGTGGAAGAAGAACGTCGTAAGCCGGAAGCGCTGACTGATCAACCGTATGCCATCAGTGGCCATCGGATTGAGAAAGATCCGCGTCGTGAAGAAACCCGCGTCAACATCAACATCCCATCGATCGAAGTCAAAGGCAAGGGCGGTTGGCTCCTTGGCGTTGGCATCGGTCTTGCCGTAGTAGCTGGCATCGCAGTCGCAGCCAGCCGTAATTAAACCACACCCACATACACCACATTACCCAAGATCCAAGGAGATCCACCATGAACAAGCAACAATACCTGGCTCAACCCACTCCGGTTCTGACCGAAGCGAATGCCAAAATCATCGAGGCTGTGAAAGCCTCTAACTTCATCCTGAAGGACGAACACGATCCTAAGGGCGAGCGTGAGCTGCGCCTGTCGGGTGTCGTGGTTTATCAGAACGGCGATCGTCAGAACGTAGTGGCGCTGTTCGACAAGAACTTCTCCAGCTACTACTGCCTGAACCGCATCGCTGTACGTGACGGCAAACCGGTAGTCACCCGTGACAACTGCGCTGGCATCGTCTCTGTTGCCAGCAACGACCCGGTGGCCGACATCAACGCCATCATTGATGGTATTGCATGGGATCGCGTCGAGCAGTATCCGGTTCTCTGTCCAGGTCAGTACTTCAACATCGTGTTGAAGACTGCTTAAACATAAACAAAGTGAGGGCGGTACCGCCCTCACTAACTATTTTTTACTTTACCCGAGGTGACATATGTTTCGTTATGATTCTCTTTTCTGCATCACTGCTGATCACGATACCTATCATACCCTGTTCGGTATTACTGCTGACGGAATTATTATTAACGGTGCCGAATGTATCACTTCATTGGCATATATGGTCTGCGATGAAAGCGGTAAAAAGTTTTATGCCGTCCCTGACGGTGAAGAAGAAAGCCACGAAATAGAGTTTATTGATGGACAATATGTTTCAGTGAGGGTTGCTGAAGACATGTTCAAGCTTGATCGCCGTAGTGATTTTATCGTCTGGGCTGAAACATTGCTCAACAGCGGTCTCATCAATGCGTTCGGTGCAGAATACATTTATGACAAAACCGATAAACCAGAATGTGTTTATCCATCTGGCTCGTTTGTAATCAACGAACCGAGTGAATATAACCTTTACGCGTTCGATCCGACATTCAGCTCTGAACTTTTCACGACACCTGAAAACGATGTTGAATCTGATTGTCCGGAAATATCCCCATTTGAAGATAAAAATCCACTTTACCTATCTGAATTTATGGAGGGGGATGTACTTTACTTCGATGTCGACACAGATTCTTTCTATGAACTCAAGATCTTAAACAATTATCCACTGGTGGCAGTCCGATTCAGGAAAGATTTCCGACGCTACATTGCTTCTATTTGAAATACGGAATAAGAAGGAGGGGCATTGCCCCTCCCTTTTATTTTTTTCTTTTGTTACGCCACGCGCAGGTTGTTCGGGTGCAGACCCTCGACCAACTTCTGCATCACCTTGGCAGCGGCTTCAGACTTGGTGATCTTGCCGTTCTTGTCGATATCCAGGCCTTTGTTCTGTACGTACGCTTTCGACTTGGTGTTCATCTTGTCGAAGAGCACGTAGTCGGAAGGCTTACCAACAGCAGCAGGCCAGAGTATCCTCATATAGACGTCGGACAGATCCTTCAGCTTGCCTTTGTACGGCTTGAAGAAATTGTAGACGTACTGAAGCTGTTGTACGTTGGTCATCTTCAGCAGCTGAGCGATAGTGGTACCGGCGTCCTTGGCAGCAGCAGCGCCGAACTGAATGATGCCGTAGTACGGAGCGCCAGCGCCGTTCTGGATGGTCGGAGAGAACGTACCACCAGTCTCGAACGCCATGCATGCCAGCAGTTCATCGGTGCCTTGGAACGTCATGCCGAGATCTTTGGCAATGCGCTTGGTCTCGGCGATGAACTCATCAGAGACCCTGGCGGACCAGGCATGGGCTTTGCAGTACTTGAACAGCAGTTCACTGAAGCCAGCCGGAGGAGTTACCGAGTTGGTACCTGCCATACGACGAGCATTGAGGAAAGCACCATGGCTAAGTTGACCCCAGGCACCATCGATGGCACCTGCATAGATACCAAGTGCTTTCATGTCACGTTGCAGATCTTTCAGCAGAGCGGTAGACATCTCACATCTCCTTGCTTTCGAGGTATTCTTTCAGCTTGTCGTAGCAGTCACGCTCACGAGTGAAAGGATAGTTGTCGATGGATTCGTTGACATGTTCTTCTTCAGAACCCGTCATCTTCCAGTCCAGACGAATGCCTTCACCCACAACAGCCAGCGGTGTGCTAACAGTTGTCTCGTAACGAGTGATGTGTACTGCGTTACGGTACGAGAACGGAGTCAACGGCAGTTCACGCCAGATGACCGCACTGGCGACTTGCTCAGCAGCTTCTTGGGTGTAGCTGTTGAGTTTCATCGGGTCGGCCAGCACTTTTGTCGACAGGAAGTCGTTGATGATGGCGTCTTCCAGATAGAGCATCTTCGGTACATTTGAAGACTTCATCCGGAAGTACATCTTCGTAGCATTCGGACGACCACGCGGAGCGTAGATCTTGGCCTGGCCGCCTTCATGTGGCGGCTTGTCGAATTCAGGCCACCATTCGACGGTATACCCTACGATGGTGTAGTGAAGGTCGCTCAGGTACGTGAAACACGCAGCGTCTTTGATGCGGCAGTTAACACGCAGTTTCACACCAGTGTCATCTGTCAGACGCATTACACGGAAGTGACCACGATCTGGGCCAGTATAAAGTTCATCGGGCATGGACGCACCTAAAGGAGTTTAGTGACGTAGTACTCATGCAACAGAGACAAACGAATGTCTTCGGTCACATGACTGACACTGTGGTTGATGTAACTCGGGAAAATGTAGATGTCGCCTTTCTTCGGCGAGATCCGCAGATTAGCGAAGTGATGATTACGCATCGGCTTGGGATAACCACGAGCAGCATTACACCGAGGGTCGAACATGTTCAATGCATTCTCTGAATCCGACGGATAACAGATAGCGGAGATCACAGACCCAGGATGCAGGTGTGGGAATAGCCCTTCACCCGGAGGAATCCACTTGCCGTTTGTCTCGACATAGAATTCGTCCATTTCGTAATTGAAGCTGTGCTTCGAAAACTCCATGACAGCCGGGGTGATAATCTTGTCACGCATTTCAATGATGACAGGATAGTGTTCAGCCAAGACTTTTACCTGACTGTCATCTTCACCGCCCGTCATTGAATAGAGCGTGAACACCTCATTCGCAAACAAATCCATATCAAACTGATCGGCTACGTTGAAGTGTGCGATCTCAGTGATCCATGGCTGCAAGTATTTCATCTTAACCTCCCATGACAGAGCTAAGACCTTCCTCCGTGCACTCGAGTAGACAGTACTTGACTGTCTGAGGTGCCCAGCCAGACTCCAACCAGTTTGGCATCGTCTTAAGACGCTCAATGATCTGGTCGTAAGTGGTGGGGTCTTTATCGTAAGTGACGAAGTAATGGTCGTGACCTAGGAACAGGTCTTCATCACGCAGGGTTTCGTAAATATCAATGCCATAGATCTCTTTAAGCTTGAACGCGTAAATGATCGCTACAGCATACGACTTGGCCGGATAGATCAATGGGAACGTTGCTTCCTTGAAATAGTGCAAGGCGTTCTCTACCAGCTCTTCTTCTTCGATAATCTCCATGTTCTGGAAATCATCGGGATGATTCACTACCAGCTCTTCGTAGAGAAGCTGGTATTCCTTATACGGTTTGGAATTCATAATTGCTCACAAATGTGACCCGTAATTCAGGTTCGGGAGACGGTCTGACGTAATGAATCCAGCTGGCAGGGAATATGATCATTTTACCTTCTTCAGGGATAATCACGTTCTCACTACCGTCTGGCATGTTCATTACCAACTCACCCAATGAGTCAGTCAGGAATACCACTGAGGTGAATTCGTGAGGCAGGTGATCATGCGGCTTCACACCGACATCACCAATGTGCACATGGTTAGCGCACAACCACAGGTCTTCACGTCCAGTGACCAACTGAGCCACAGGAAGAATGTGATCAATCGCCCATTGATTGAGTTTGCTCGAAGCAATGACGCCCAGATTGGGTTCAGCCAATAACTCAGCCAAAAGCCAATCTGGGACATCTACGCTAGAACATCCCATTTGTTTCGCATTCTCACCAGACATTCGTCTACCCCTAAGTGCGACATGACCGAGTGTATATCGCCGCGTGCACACCGATTGACGTGCATGCATTTACTACACAGGTCGCTAGTGCTCCACTTGATCAACTCAGTCAGATAAATTGATTCGTAGAACTCTTCGATAGACTCTGGTGTCCACGGTTGTTCAAGAGCAAACGCTTGATCGAAGATAGGGAACTTTTCAATCAGCGTAGGTGTATAGAACAACTCACCTTGCCGATAGGTCAGCTCTAAGCTATCTGTGGGAGGCTTGATCAGATAACGGTTGTACGGCGTATCGCGACACTCTTGAATGACATCGCAAAACTTACCAAACTCGTTCAAGAATAGTTGCCGATTGATCAGGTCATCAAACCCTCGGCGAACATGAGGGAAGACATACTCAACAAGCCTTCTCACACCAAAGTTCAATTCATGAAGATCTTGGTTGGCCTTCGGAGTAAAGTCACGTACAGAGTCACCAGTCATATTCACCGTCAAGTAAAGCAATTCGAACTTTACATCGGGTAGATGACTGATTACAAAGTCCACTCGACGTTTTACCAGATCTTGGTGTTTCTGGTTGTATGTGCTTTTGAGTGGAAACGGAGTTGCCAGTGTGAACGACTTACCTGCCATCAGTACATTCACTTTAGCACAGAGTTCTTCTAAACCATCATCGGACAATAACGCCAGCGGTAGCACGATACTTTCGTAACGTTCTGCTAGATCCTTGACCAACGGATGATCGAGAATATCAATCCCTGCCTTAGACGCAATCACGTCCACTGGCCCCACTGTGAACTCACGCAGCCGATAACCCCCTTGAGCCATCTGGTCAACCAATGTAATCAAACGCTCACGGTCATTATCGAAAGGACCGGGATCAAAGTCCCGGTCAACCATGCAACCGACACACTGGTACTTACAACCCTGCAATATCTCAAGCGTCAGGTTAAACGCCTGGTTTGGAATTATTGCTGACATGACTAAGCCCCACTAGACAGTCACGGATCTTCATGCGCTCCATGATGTTGATGATCCCCTTCTCACTGCAGCTACTCATGTAGACGCACGTCATGCAGGGAGTGTCAGCCAAGTACTCCATAGCTTTGTTCATGGCCTTCTGACGGGTATCGAGAAGATTCTCCATTGTCCAGGGCTTGGGGATGGTGAACTCGTCTTCAATAAACGGACAGTCGTCTTTGAGGAAGGGCACCCAGTACAATTTACCGCCGGTGTACAGCAAGTTCACCATAGTGCCTGTATGGTAGCACAGATCGGGATTACGGCGACGCTCATCTTCACCAGACAACCCAGAATAGAACTGAGTGATGCGGTGTGACATGCGCTTGATATTCTCGCCAACAATCAGATCCTTGTTCGGTAAACGACCGTACGGGATATTCAAGATGTCATCTTTGTCCACAGGGAACTCGACATCAAATCCGTTCATCATCATTTCGTCAAAGTCTTCACCCACAGTCTCGTGAGTGCAGTTCACCACAAACCCAGCTTCGTTCAGATAAGCATCTTTAAGATGCTCTTTTACGAAGTTCAGTTTGGAGACGATCATGTCAGAGAACTTATTCGACTTGAAAAAGTGCGGAGCAGCAGGCATCAGGAAACGGACTGCTTTGCCAGGGATCGCGCGATCGATCTCTTCACACATCACCGCGTACTTGTCCATGTCTTTCTCAAGGAACGCAGCGTTGAAGGTCACCTGATGGAACTCTTGCGCCATCTCACGGAACACTGGGTGCTCCATGACTTCATTGACGTTATCGGCAGACATGTAGTCAGTAGGGCCAATACCGAGATCGAATGCAACGTAACCGTTGTCAACCATCTCATTGATCAATGCACTCAATTCAGGGATGTCATTAACATCCCCGCCCAGCGTACGATCGATCATGCAGCCAGAACAGCTGTGTTGACATCCACGGAAGATGTCAAGGGTGATTTCAAGACGTTGCCGGTGTTGAACCGACCCGTATGCCATTTTCATGTGAACCCCATTTATCGATTAGTCCGCGGAACCCATTGCAGGAGTTCTCCAAGGATTTGACATCACGTAAGTGCTCAGAGAGACAGTGACCGTTATACGGACAAGTCGAGCAGATAGGATTGCTATTGACTCGAGACTTCTCCAACTCACACCATTGCCGATATGCATCAAGGCTATCGAGCGTCAAGAAAAACTCATTGTCGTTCTCATCGAACTCCAGTACAGCATAGTCGCCAGTCGGAGTGATGTAGACATGGTCATCACTGTACGCGTTACGAGTCTTCTCAAACGCTTCTTTGACCTGCGTCTCGTTTTCGAAGTAGAAGGTTCGTTCAGGATGTTCGATAACTGCCCAGACGAACTCTTCAAACTCCTTGTACGTCACATTTTGCTGGTTTGCCTGATTCGAGCTGTAAGGCTTGATCTCAGCGCTTTTCAGGTTACCCAGGAGGTTCATCGTCTGAACGTACAAGTCGGGCGTGACGGTGTCCAGAAAGGCCCTAGAAGCCAATGTCAGCACATTGAACGGCTGAGTCATCAGTAACATGTTCTGCAACACGTTCTCGTTACGCTCACGTGCACCGAAATCGTAAGACACTGAGAACTCGTAACACTGATCATGGACAATGTCAGGCATGAACGACAAGTTGGTCTGTATCACGATGTCATCGATACCACGTGCGTAGAGGATATCGAGGATAGTGTACAGATACTCTTCCTTGAGTAGTAGAACTTCGCCACCATAGAGGTCAACGTGCCCGATGGTATAATGTTCCATGATCTCGTCAATCATAGCCGCTACACGATCAGGACTGATGCACGTAACATCAGACAATTGCGTTGGTGTTAGGTAGCAGAAATCACACCGGAAGTTGCAGTAGTACCATGGATTCAGTGACACATTTAGATGCGTTTTCATTTAGCTGCTCGTATGATCATGGTAATGGTCGACAGCTTAAACAAGTCCTCAACTAACCAGATGAACAGTGGTTCTTTTTCGACATACAGGTTCTTGAGATGATAATCGATGAATTCTTCTGTTCTCATGATTAGCCCTTAGCAATGAGCTGTACGGATTCGTCCACGTAAGGCGTAGGGGTCATGTATTCTGACATCCCGTTGATCTCGATGATACGTGGAGCCAATGTCTTCATCTTCTTGCAGTGGTGTTCTACCAGCCCCATCTTTTTGGTATCTGCAATGGTCTTCTTGCAACCATTGCAGATGCTGAACATAGGACAGACATAGCACGACTGCTTCATGGTCTGAATATCGTCAGCCTCTTGAAGAGGTGTGAAGAATTCGCCAGCCATTTCTTTTTCGAAGTCGACGGGATATGCGCCATCATCACCAAACGCACCACACGTGAAGTACCCACCGCCTGGCTGCATGGCACGGATACCTTCATCGCAGTTTCTGGCTAGTGGGCAAGTGGTGTTGGCAGACTTCAATCGCCGAGCCATCTGTTTGGTATTGTACTCCCACTCCATTAGGCCTGCATCGTAGATCTGAATGTAGTGTTCGTACATATCCGCTTGAGTGAAGAAATTATCCTCACTGCCCATGACGATGCCACGATTATTGATCTTGGGACCAGAAGCCATGACGTAATTGATCTTGGCTTCTACACCGAGTTCCTTAGCCAACCTGACAGTATCAAGAACGGAGTGACGATTGTCTTCATCAATGACCGCAATGAAGTCAAGGCTGTATCCGATCATCTCTGTAAACAGTGCGTTTACATTCCTGAAGTCTTCTTCAGTGAAGACCGTGCCATCGCCCTTGATGCGTTTGTCACCATATTGGAATGATGTGGTGATGCCTAGACGTGGATGACGGAACAATTCTGTCCACAGCTCAGGCTTCTTGTAGAACGGCCAAAGGTTACTGGTGAAACTGATACTTGCCTCAGAACCCAGACGATCCAGCATCGCAATCATCTCCCAGTAATACTCAGGAGGCATCATGAGCGGATCACCACCATTCACAATGATGGTCCGTGTCTCTGGATAACGAGTGATGAAACGTTCGATGTCAGCAATGGTGACAATGTCATCACGGTTATCTGACAGGTGAGTACTTGAGCAGAACGTGCACCTGAAGTTACAGGCTACCGTCGGCTTAACGATAAGATCCATTGCGTCACCGATTGTGCGGAAATGGTTTTTGTTTCATCAGTTCTGTCGCTTTGGCTGAGAATGGTTCTGAACCATCTTCCCTTGCAGACAACACATAAGCGAATTCTTTACCTGGACGATGTTCTAGCACGTAGAGTTTATCGCCGTGACGAGCATGTAGAAACGCAGGATGATCACCGCATGCATCGGTTTGAATAACACATCCGGCGTACGCAACATCACCAACCTTGAAAAGAGCCATGGTCAACTCCATTAAAATTATCATACCGATTAGCCTGTTATGTTTTAAATACTCGGTATTTTCTATAGACCATAACAGGAGCCATGGAAATGGACAAAGTACACATTGTTGTTAGCCGTCTGATGAACAACTTCGGTATCCTTCCTCAGGGTATTGTGATCGGTGGAAAACGCGTGTTCTTCCATAACGACCCGCGCATGTCGGCTGATGGAGACACCGTCCACTTTAACTTCGATTACATGATCACCGACGGTACCATCAAGATCGACAGTGACGTAGATGCAGAGAGTATTGTTCCTGCGCACATGTTGTCGATCACCAAGCGGTATAACAAGTTCGAGCAAATGACCCGCCTTCGCAACTTTGCTACCGAGCAAGCAAAGAAGGGCAAGTTCGACATCGACAACTTCGTTGTGCCGGGTGTCTGGTACAACAAACAACAATCCGGTCTGTCTAACCTGGTCATTCCAGATGAAGAGACGGTCATTGTCAAACCGGCCGATGGTGCTCGTGGTATCGGTCAGTTCATGGTGAAACTGGATAAGATCCCATTCGTGGTATTTGTCGAGACACTCGATCGGTACCGCTTAGGGAAAATAACTGAAGAGCAGTTTTGGTTAGGACTCAATAAGTTCTCAGGTTGCTATGTCTATTCCACGGCTGGCGAACATTACGAGAACGAAGGTCTTCTTTCCCTGAAGAACCAAGGCTACGTAGTTCAGGGTTTTGTTAAAGACGTCTGCTCTGAATACCGACTCTTGACCGATCTTGATGGTAAGATCGCTTACTGTCAAATGCGAGGTATCCGCGATAAAGATCAGTCTGAATTCCCTCAGGCTACTGGGTCGGACACCAACAGCATCGAGGGCAGTGATATCGTCCCTATCGATGAAGTCGTTAATAAACGCACTCTCAGAGATCTGAATGCGGTTGCATCAAAAGTCGTTGGGCCTCTCAGTTCTATCGATCTCTTCTTAACCGAAGATGGTCGTTGGGGGATCTTCGAGTACTGCAACCAGTTCGGCATCAAGGGCGTTCCAATGGAGACGACGTTCAAACTCCATTACGACTTTATTGAACGACTCATTGGAGATAAGTGACATGTCTCAAGATTCAGTTGAAATGAAGTACGATCCAGCTGATGGCGGCATGGCCCCGTCCCCGAACATTGCCAGTCATTGGCGTACGTTCAATGGCGACACCGCATGGATGTACAATCCGTGGACAGGTGAGCTGCGGGATGCACGCGATGTGGGTTCCGATCCACAAGGCATACTGATCACTCCGTAATAGCGGACATAGGGGAGGGCTGAGCCCTCCCCTATGCCGTTACTTCAGGATAACGTCGTACATCGCCTTAATGCGGCAACTATCATCCAGACCATCCTCGATAAATGAATGATGGAGGAAGCAGCGCATACCACAGCGGGAGTAATACTCACACGCAAAGCAGTTGTACTTCTCAACGAAACGAAGCTCGGCCTCGTCCTTTGCCATCAGTCCCTCTTTCTCATCGAGAATAGAGTTCTTCCCGGCTTCACTCCAGCAGGTCGTCACCACATTGTCTTTGTTGACAATCTTGGTGGAACGACAGGTGGTCTCGTTGAACTTGTTTTCCTTCCAGTCCTTGATCGGATAGGAATTCGGGTACCGTTCATTGAGATGGATGTAGAGCTTACTGATCAGATCCTCGTCGGGCTGAAGATGCTCGTACATGTGACTCGGGATGTAATGGTCAAAGTAGACATTGAAGTTCTCACAGAGCCAGTCCACCTCGGCACCCTCTTTACCTTCTAGGAATGACTCGATGTTCTGCTTAGTGATCACGACATTGACTGTCTTGACGTAATCCTTGACTTTCACCAGGTTCTCGAAGAACTTCTTACGGTCTTCTGGGTTGAAACGCCCCGCAGGATCGTAGGAGGTTGCAACGATACAGTTACCGTGCTTACGAAGGCGCTCAACAAGCGCTATAAGTCGATTTACGTGATAGTAGACAAGGTTGGTACCCAAGACCAAGATAGCGTCGTCATAGTACTCCAGAACCCGTTTACCGGCTTCGTAGAATGCGTCGAACAACGAATCAGGATATTGGTCAAGGAACAACTCACCGCCAGTGAAATTGACGACGTACTGATCAGTTGGACTGGTATTGGCCAGCAACTGATCTACCTTGCCATGAATGTCAGTCATTCCGACAATAGAATCGTGATCTTGGTGGCAGAATGAACATCTCAGATTACAGTACTCAAAGAAAATAAGATGAGCCTCCTTTCGGAGGCCCTTCTTTTCCCTGAGTATGTCTACGACAGGGATCAACTCCATTACCAGTTGGCTCCTACGAGGGCCTCATTGAGCACAGAGAGATCCGCATTCAGAATGAACCGAATCAGGTTCTCATCGTACTTACCAGTATCACGGAAAGCCATAGCAATGCGGTGTTCACCATTGAAGATGGCGTTGACACGCTCCATGCAGACTGCTGGGTCACCCGGATTCTCGACTGCCGACAGCAGCGAGAGGATCATGGACGCACGCTTGGCAGACGACTCGTCTTCCAGTACGTTCATCAGCGTGATGGCTTCTTTCAGCATGTTCTTCAGCCATGCATCATTCGGCTTGAAGTCGTACAGGCCAGGACGCAGCAGTTGCTGGCTAGCCAGATGAGGCATGTTCACGCAGGCCTCGAACACCGTCGGTGCAGTCAGCAGACTATCCAGATCACAACCACCTACTTCCCAGAACTTCTCACGAGTCAGGTG